>Ga0265798_10001230_pt1 | contig 40512 bp, 36 predicted proteins | sample P3T30metagenome_FD_192430 | JGI IMG/M metagenome (GOLD analysis project Ga0265798, IMG submission 192430) | Plant litter microbial communities from East Loma Ridge, Irvine, California - P3 T30 | ecosystem: Environmental > Terrestrial > Plant litter > Unclassified | place: USA: California... | reverse complement strand
TAAGCCATAAGGCGAGGAAAGAGTATCGAGATGTTGTTGCAAGGCTGATGAATCGTAAATAGCTGGGCTACTCCATCTTTTTTTTGCCAAGGGCAGTGAAATGCAACAACCAACACTACTTTTGATCATGTATGCCAATTAACAACCAAGTACTACAACTGTTTGTAAACCTACTTCTCTTCAAATGCAAAAGTGTCGGACGGGTTCTTTTTTTATCTCGGATTTAGAGTTTATAGCCCTTTTACGTTGCTTTCCCAATCTTTGCTAGTTTGGTAGTGAGTGGGTGGCATCTAGATTTTCTCTCTCTGCACCGTTTTCCCGACAACTTGGCCTCGCTTACCCTGGCTCTTCCCTCACGCGACTTTCTGACCGTCTTACATCAACATGACAAAGACAGGGGGGCACTGTATCGGTATTTGCCCATTTCCCATTAGGCTGTTATGCGAGAGAAAGTATGTACATGATGCAGGTAGCCTAAAAAAGACCCCCTCCCCCTCTAAACCCAAAGGAAAAGGTGACAGTAAGAAGAAAGAAAAAAACGGTACACTGGTCGTCGTGCTAGCAAGCTGGTTTTACATAACTTTCATATCGTTGCTTCATGGTCGGAAATCAGAAGAGTGAGAGAAAAAAAAATACACAACGTAAGCTTACAAGAAAACCACCATTTCGGCCGTCCGGTTAACCTAAACTCCGTATGCCCCCATCCCTAATGCCCCCCATCCGCATTCCCGAGTAAAACCAATACCGTTACACCGCTCGCTACACATAACCACAAATAGTCGGCTGCGCAGCAACGCATACCGCATGATACCGAAATCCTGATGCAAAAAACCCCCTCCCTCCACCGGACATGTCTTCTGCATATTCGACATGCCCCTAGCCGCCAAGCCGTAAATCAAAAGGTGCTGTACGCCCTGCAATTTCAACCCGTTTCGGATCACGTACACGGTAGGAGACGACTTGTTCTGCGCAAGTCGCCACACTTACACTACTGTGCATGGTTATGCCAGCAGTTGATTCGCTTCCTGAAACCACAGCCGAAAGAAGAAAACGATGATGGATGGCATGCGCATACATGGAAAGCGGCTGCTAATCACATGGCTGCAAGGCCATTGAGTGCTTCGCTCAACTCGCGCCTTGCATCCAGCTCGGCAATACCATCGTGTGGTCGGTAATGGTGTGCGACGATTCGCGCCGTTGCCCTGTAAGTCTTGTACCTGTGGGTGTGAGCGACATGGTCTTTTTTTCTTAAATTACCTAGAGGCAAAACTTACATCAACAACCTCACGTTTGCGCCCGCACTTCTAGCAGGGTAATTTCCCAAGCCCGCGAAGAAGGCCTCGCTTCCGTCGGCCATGCCACCGCTCATGAGCGGATCACCCCAGATGACGTTTGAGAAACCGACTAGGCCGGTGACATGCTTGGAGTGTTCGTCGATTAGAATGTTCTCTGGGTCGCAGACGTTGAGTGCTACGAGACGCGGCTCCGTCACCTCATCCAGATAGTGGGCATATTTGCCAACCCAATAGCGTATGCTCTCGAAATGTATGTTGACCAGCATGTCTTCTGCATCGCGGAGAGCGGCTTCGAGCAGAGCTAGAAATGCTTCTCGCCAGGAGTTGCTTCCCTTTTTGGCGAAGACCCGATGGGTCATGCCGAATTGAGTTGCTGACAAGACGGTAAGTGCCCGGACATGGGTGCCCAGTGTCCGATCGATGGAGTTCCTTTGGCTGGGCGTGAGGTATGGTGCAAGTTCGGAGAGCCTCCGGCCGGGCAGAAAGGTTGTCATGAGAAAAGGCGTGCCGAGGGGCCCACCATGACTGTCGTATTTGATAATTTGAGGGACTGGTATTTGCGTGAATTCGTGCAGGGTTTCAAGCGTCTTTCGCTCGGTTTCTAGAAAATGCTTTTCGTGGCGAAGAAGGCGGACATTGGGCGCGGGTGGGCATTTGAGCACTAGACTGCTGCCATCTGCAAGTCTGGCGAGGTAGACTTGGTTGAGCCGACCTTGCAGAACCTCGACTTGGTGAGTAGTGATTTTCGAGGATCGGAACACGGTTCTGATAACTCTTTGGATGCTTGGGAAATCGATTGTGGTGACTGCAGATCGTGAAGATGCTGATGAGGAAGACGACGACGACGAGGTAGTTGAAGAGGGTCGAGCAGGCTTCACAGTATACGTGCCACGGCTCATAGTTGCGAGGGGATAGATGGCAACGTCTAGCGGGGGGAGGTGCATTATGAAGGGTTTGGGTACCGATGTACTTTAGTCCAGGCGGGAACTTTAGCGAGATCTGACAGCTGAGGCTTGAAGCTTGTTAGTTGCAGGATCGTAGGGATCATAAGGACCGAGCCGGTTCAATAAATATCTATGCCATATAGACAGGCATGTGCTGTCTTGGTTCTCTTCAATCCTGTACCTCGCACCACGATTGACGAGGACAATGGCAGACATTCCGATGGCCATCGGACGTGCAACCATGACCACGACGAGCCCGAGCAAGCCCGCGTGTGCTGAGGTCGTGGATGATAGCGTCGACAGCTCCTTGGTCCGGGCATACCGGTTCGTATGCGTGTCCAGACACGATGCCACCTTCCACGGATCCTAGTCATGATACAAGCCCTTTTGAGTCGTCTTCCGTGGAGGCAGCTCGTAGCCGAAAGGCAAAAACCATTAATGCGGATACGGAGCCGGTAAGCAAGCGCCGTCTTCCTGCGCAAATCGACTAGCGAAGGCGGATTCCTCGGGGTGGAGAGGGACGCGCGAAGGCGTCAAGGTGTTGCTCAGGTGGTGTGGCGCCCTCAGCGTTCGTCAAGGTTACCCAGATGCGGCTAGTCGCCCCACGAGGGAGTCGGCTATTGCCAGGCGTCATTGGCCGGGTAGCGAAAGGGTCGGAGGAGCGCATCGGTCCATGGCGCACATGCTGATGGGGACTAGGGAGACGGTAAGTGAACGCGTGGACTTGGTGGGGCTCACGAGAGTGAAGACGGGGATCGGCACAGGGTCAGGCTGGTAACGGCTTTCTCATTTGCCCGGCGCCTCTATCGAGCCCTTCCGAACATTCGACGCCCTTTCTTCCTTCACACTGGCCTCCCGTAAATGCGCCCGGCAAGCCCGCAAACTGGGTCCCCGGCACCTTGGAGACGAGTCGCACCGCAGTGCTGAGCATCTGGCTGTCGTGTCTCCTATACGGTTGCACGAGGCTCACTGTCTCCGCCCAAGTGTCACCACACCTGCAAGCCAGAATGGCCCCGATCGGAGCATTTGTGGAGGTTGGTGCGTTGGCGTTGTGGCCGTGAACATTGACGCCGGGTGGCGGAGGCAACATGCCGAGCCAACACTGTGTGCGATTAGGCCTCTTCCCGGTTTGCAACTGGCTCCTTGGCCTCATCTTTGGCTTCTGATGCAGCGGATGCTCGTGGCTGGCGGAGTTCGTCGATATTGTACCGCTTGAGCGTGTCAAAGTCGGGTCCCACAACGCTCATGCCCAAGACATTCTATTGGGTGTAAGCAGCTGTCAAAATCTCACCATGCGATATCGTCGTACCTTGTAAATCTCAACGAGAATAAGCAGGTCGTAACCCTTCAGGTCGACCCTGTGCTCTGGTCCCACCACGGCTGCGATGGTGCGGATCACATCGTCTCGCAGAAACACCTTGTTGTTGCGGATCGATGGGCGGATCGCAAACTTTGTTACGATGCATTAGCGAGGATCTTTGCACGACACGACTGCATCATCTAGCCATGGGAGTGCCCTCACCTTCTTCCCCGCTTGATCTGCGCCATGGAAATGTGGAGCAAGGACCTGTTTCGCAACAGCCTTGAGGCCCTCGGGCGTGGCCTTGTCGGTTGCCGTGATGGGCGTCAGTCGCTTCACGTAGCTCAAGTTTCTCGGCTGAGCGCCATCTGCAACATCCTGGCAGATCTTGTGGACAAACGAGACTGGCTCAAGAGGTGAGCGTGTTCGGAAAAACATCACTTGGACGGGTCAGCATTGGCTACCAGGAGGACGAGTAGCCACCCTTACAGCATTGAGTATCAAGTTTGAGCGAAGTGAACAAGGGCTTCGTAGTTGGCTTGCGAATTTCGTCAAGCTCTTTTTTGATCTCGGCTTCGATATCACCTCCCTCGTCATCCGAATCGTCGTCTGAAGCCGGCCCATTGGACTCGGCCGACCCATACAATTTGGTAGCGTACTTGTCACCGACTGTCAGCAGATGCGGCATTATCGTTTGGTGGATGCTGTAGTATCATAACACGACTAACCTCTTGGAATAGATCTCGCAGGTCATTGACAGACTTTGCTTCTTTTTTCATGGCGCACGTTGCCCATATGCCTGTGTCACCGGGCTGAATAGCGCGATCTGCAGTATTTCTCCGGGGCATGTCCCGGTTCTTTTTGCCCTAGCATTTCGATTCAGCATGACGATGCTTACGGCAACTGCAGAACGAGAACGGTACTGCGCGGCCAAGGCGGCAGCGCCATAAGATTTCAGAGTCGTACGAAGAAAAAGAACTTACCTTGGCTCTTTTGTTGCCACCATCATGTGCTCCACCAGACTCAGCTTTCCGCTTTCTCGGCGCATTTTCCGTTCCAGGCATCTTGGACAATTCTGGGTTAAGCGATGGGGTGGGCGGGGTGTGATGAGAGATGCTCCAAAGGTCGGGTGGAAAGCTAGGTACGGGAGCCCTGGAAAGAAAAGAAACTAGGCTTGTTTCATCCACCAAAACGGCTACTCCCGCCTTTTACATCTCCACCCTCACGTTCAGCCTCGTCGCAACTCATACACCAATCAAATCGAGCAAGTGCCTAATTGACGTTGTATGCCCCGTTTTAGATACCTGCATTCCTAGTTGCATCCCGGCCATGTCGGACACCAAGGCGCTTCCATGACGCGTGCAAACTACACCTCTTGCCCTGTTCATCCAGTCCTGCAGCAAGTTCGCAATCCAGAACACTGGTTCTCCGTGAGCTCCGATACGAAATATCGCTAACGTCCTGCAGCTGCTGTGTTAAAGCTAATCAAGATTGTGCCCACTCAGATCGCGGATGCTGTCAGATGCAAGCCCACTGATCATGTAGTACGACACTGAGGCCACTCGGACATGGCCTACGCCATACGTTCGGTTTGATTCTCGTGCATTTGATGTCATTGCTGTAGGACGATATTTATAACTACTTGTAGTCGGAATGTGGGGGCCAATCATCCCGATTGTTATCACCTCCGTGATTAGCTAATCAACTCGAGGCGCCGATGGGGAATGGAAGACGGAAAGTTACTTCCGGCCTCTCTAATTGCTCTACGTAGAATCATAGAGAGGCTCCTACACCCACAAAAGACATTGAATTCACAATGACACACAAGTTATCACCAATGAAAAGATTCCGCTTTCTCAAAGAACCAAAGTCAATCCCAAATTAATACCTAGGTACCTAATTACCAAAACCATGTATGCACTTTGCTAAAAAGGAAAATCTGGGTATATAGACGCAATCATAAAGCAAGAAAAGGACATAACCTCGTCAAGTCGTTACAGCGTGAGAATCGTAAGCGCGCTTATTACCAGGCTCCGGGAGCCATGTGCGAAAAGTGGAGAGAGATGGAGAGGAGAGAGGACACAACCGACAGAAACGCAAAAAACAACAACAACACGCCAGGCACCTTTCCAAAGGAAAAAAAAAGAACCAAAGGAAAACCAAAAGGGAGTTAGCAGGAAAGCAAGGCAGAAAAAAAAGGAGATGCACAAGCGGGTATACAAAAAAACAAGGCATGCCATCATCAAGATGGTTTGGGTTTGCTTCATGCGTCCCGACGCATGAAGCCAAAACGCTTCTTCTTCTTCTCTGTCTTACTCTCGGCACCTGTAGGTGCATTAGGATAACCATTAATCGCCGCCTCAGCGTTTAGACGTTCGGCTTCCTCATAGTCAAATGGCTCGTACCAATTCCTCTGCGGTATCTCTCCCATCTTGGTGCTATCAGATGCGAACGTGTAGCTCGATGGGGTGACCTTGTCTAGGCGACGACGGAAAGCGAGGGTCGCCGGCGAGGGAAAGACGGGTTCTGGTGAGAGATGTGCGGGCTTGGATGGAACAGGAGGCTTGACTTCGATAGGAGGCGAAGAGCGGCGGGGTGTGGGTGTGAAGCTTGGAAGCTTGGGGGTGGGTTCGTGCATGTGTTTTGCTGGCGACGGCTTCGGTGTAGATGGTTTCGGCGTCGATGATTTAGGAAGCAGGTACGGGTATTCGGTCCATGGTGGTGACCGAGTGTCGTCAAAGGAATCGACGCGTGGTTTGCTACTGCTCTTCTTTGATGCACCACCTTCTGGCTTGCTCTTGGTGGTGACACCACTGCGCTCGAGCTCGAAAGGCTCAATGGGTACGTACAAGGGCAGTTGCGGCGCCATTTGGAGCTTTTTGAGTTGAGGGGACGCCACTGGTGAGTTGTCGCGCGAGTTTGAAGGCGACTTGACCGAGTGTGAAGCAGACTTGACTGCGGCTGAATTAGTGCCCGATGTGATGCTCTTACGAGTGGTCTTGGGCCTCATGACGACGAGCTGGGGTTGACTTGAGCTCCCGTGCCTGATGGGCATGCGTGTTACTACATGGCCAGAGGATCGCTGACGCGAGGAAGTCGAGTGCTTCCTCTTGACCTTCTCTGGGCTGGAGCTGCGGGATGAGCAGTCATGATGTTTGGTAGTCCCGCATCGGGCACATGGTGGGGCAGCAATGTTAAGTTGTGGCTGCGTTTGGCTTAGTCGCTGATAGAGTTGGGTGAGGCTGTGTATGGCTTCGCGACGTGATGCATCGGAAAGGTAGGTCAAGGACTTGTAGTCTAGATCTAGCTGGCTTTTTCCGCCTTTGCTGTCATGGTTCAGGAAGGTTGCGATGATGGCTACAAGTCCAGTGTTCAGCTTGATGAGTGTCTCTGCGAGAGAGGCATGTGCAATTGCTGTTTCGTTGTTAGCACAGGTCCACACATGGCCAGGAATGTATTTCCACTTACAGTCGCCCTTTGCGAAGCGCGGCCCTAGACCGCTAAAGTAGTACTCAGCATAGCTCTCGGCGACCTCTTCGGGCCCTCTGCGCAGGCTCTTGGAGAGCTGATGCTCGGCCGTGCTGGTTGGATCGGGCTTGTCAGGCTCTTTGCGCGTCTTGCGCTTTTTTCTTCGCTCGCGCAACCTCTTGAAGATGTTCAATCCATTTGTGAAAGCTTCTATGATGCCCGAGACACAGCTAGCTACCTCTGCTTCTCCAGCCTTGCGCACAAGATGCGTACCTGCAGAGTCCAACTTGACGGCCATGGCTAGAATGCAAGACACCAAAACAAGGAAAGAGGAAATGCAGAATGGAACTCGAGGGAAAAGAAGAGAAGATGACGACAGGTATACAATATTCACGAAACAAAGTGCGGTCTAAAGCGCCATTAGCGAGGGTGAATGAAGAGTCATCCAAAGGCCAAATCATCAACGTTAACCTCAAGTCGTGTTTAGTCGCCGTGGACACGCCCGCCCAAGACGGGGGCCCTAACACTTATCCCGTCGCTGGCAGTGCGACCCATGTCGCCCGCACGCCCTCGAGTGCGCGTGGGCTCGCACCAGGCTTTACGTTCCTGCGTCTGCTACTGGGCATTTCCACCGTCTTTGCGCCGTCTAGCCTACCGGCTCGACTTGTGCTGCCCGTGGCCTGCGCGTAGCCGCCTCGGTGTAAGAGTCTTGGGGAGGTCTAGGCGTGTGACTGGACGTTGGTGTTGCACTAGTCGCAACCGACAACGGGACCGTGGCAGCCCAGGCTGGCTTTCGATAAGCTTGGTGGGCCGCGGCGAGTAGAGGGCCTCGAGAGCGTGCATGTCCATGTGCAGCATATGCGCATGAAACATTCGTCCAATGTCGCTGTGTCGCATCGCCTCCTGCGATTGATTGAAGAGAGAGAGAGAGCGTGTGTGTGTCTGTGTGTGTGGGGTGCAGGAGGGCGTGGGTGAGGGAACGTGGTTGGGTCGGCGTGCTTGTCCCTTTGCCCACAGACGGCGAGGCGGTCAGAACATACAGGCAGGCGCACACGAGAGACGCAGTGGAGCAACAACGCAAAGTGAGGTGAACTGTCATTCGCAGGGATACCCTGCAATACTTTGTCGAACATGTGTGCCCATCACAAAAAGTACAGACCAAAACGCCTCGCTATGCAATACAGAAGCCGTAACCCCATCATCGTCCATCGACTATCTACTGCTCATTGTCCTCGGCATCCTCTACACTAACCGTTCTTCTGCTTGCATTCTGGCCCGAGGAGCTGCTTCTAGCAACCGAGGAGCTTGATCCCTCCGCCTCATTCCTCTCTCCGACATTGCCAAAGCTCCAGCTTGACTCGAGGCTACTAGGCTCCGCTCGTTTTGGTGATGGGTTTGGAGGCTGGTCGGGACTAGTCGGGTCAGCCACCGGGGCAGCGGGTTGGGCCTGAGGAGTCACAGTAGCAGACGTCGAAGGAGGCGCTGCCGCCTCATCATCTACGGCTGGCGGTGGTGCTTGTTGCGCTGCTGTCGAATCACTTTCCTGCGCTGGCCGTTCTGGATGCGAGGGTGCTGGCATCGCGACACTTTCCTGACCAGGTCGCGGCGCTAGTGCCATTGGCCGTAAGGTCCACCCATCTGGCAACGTCAAACCTGCAGGCACACCTGCGTCGCCTTGTCGCAGAATCGTGCCTCTGGCAAAATAAGCATGCGGAGCGAAAGAATTCATGTTTGGGGGATTCAAGGGCGCAATCGGTGGCAACTCGGCGCTCGTCACGCCAGAAGCCTGCTGAAGCCGATGGAGCTCTGCAAGAAGCCTGTGGACGACTTCGAGTTGCTCATGTTGGGCGTTCAGGTGCCGCATCGATTCAATGATGTTTTGCTGTATACGCAGTATATCTGACTGTATGTCCGACGGATGTAGTGCGACTGCCCCGGGTATTGGGCCCATGGCCAGGTTTGATGTGGCGCCTGGCATGAAATTCATCGGATCCTGAGCACGTTGCTGCTGGCTTGAGTTGGGTACTGCATTATTTGCGGCTTGCTGGCGCAATCGCTGAATGGCGTTCTGCACTGCAGCATTGTCCTGCTGACCCGGGGGTACGCGAATGTTTCCCAAAGCAATCCTGAAGGGACCGAAGTTGAAGACGCGCATATTGTCTGCTGGAGGGGGGTTTGCCTGTGCGCCTTGAGGTGCGGCCTGCTGGCCCTGACCTTGTTGATTCCCGCCACCATCTCGCTGTGCATCAATGTCGAGCAATGCGTCCATTGCCTGTCCCGGTGCCCTCCTCTGGTGCACCTGATTCGCTTGATTGGCTTGGTTGTTGCGTTGGGTGCTTTGAGTTGTCGCCGAGCCAAGGACTGGCCTTCGGCAAGTGGGACATACTTGCTGTCTCTCGAGCCAGCTACGGAGACAACCAAAGTGCAAAATGTGACCACACGGTAGTTTCTTAGGCCTTTGGCGCTCATCCATTCTTCGGCCTGGTTGTGCACCATTCGCACCTGGTTGTACCCAAGGCCGCATTTCTTCTCGGCAGACGATGCATGTGTTTTCTCGATCGAGCTCTTCTGCTGTAGCGTCTGGATAGCGTGTATTCATGTCGCGGGTCGCGTTTCGGTACTGGACGAAGTCGTGTATTCTCTTGATGAGCGACCGGATGGTCATGAATAGGTCCCTCATGATGTGGATAGGAATGCCGTAGAATGTCATGAGGATAGCAAAGAAGCCAAGGTAGACGACCGACTTGACAAAGTCTGTTGCCAGATCCAGATAAAAGACCCAGCGACCCTTCTCTTCCCACCCTGGCACGTCTCCATCATCATCGTCATCTTCTACTTCGGCAGGGACTTCAGTTCCCTCGGCGGCAGCCTGTTGGCGTGCTTGCTCAACCATGATCCTACGGGTCTCATCCCGGGTCATCTCCTGGCGGTGTGTTATGTACATTTCGACGAGCGAGAGCACGTAGCGTAGAAAAGTTGATGACGATGCGATGGCTAGGAGGACGTATTCGAAACCGAACATGACCATGACGCCAGGGCGCGCCTCGGAGAGTATCGAATCAATGCAGTACTGCATCATGAAGATGTCGAAGGCGACGGAGAGTAGTAAAGAGCTCATCAGGCGTGCATGGAAGAGCTTCGGATTCGCGGGCGGTTGCTGCTCGAGAAACTCTACTCTGCCCTCTCCTATCCATTGCCAGACCTTGCCTGCAAGCAAACACAAGAACATGGCGAAGAACCAAATGCCGATATCGTCCCGGAAGATGGTCATGGCTAGCAATGTCTCACTGACTGCGAACCATGCCTTGTCGTACAGCTGCTCCGTCTCAATGGGGCGGAGAGGGCCGTAGAAGAGTCGCTGTAGTCCGTAACCGAAGCTCGCTGCGACTATGAGCATAAGGTTGACCAGAAACATCAGAGAGCCGGTGCTTTGCGAGATGTAGACGGCGGCCGAGTAGAAGTTTGGCCGCTCATAGTATGCGCGCATCAGCACAATGTTAGCCATGACGGCCGAGCCCTGTGTTTGTTAGCATGCTGTGCCGCTTGCAGGCCATGGAGGAGAGGGAAGAAGTAGTACCGCGACGTAGAGTTGGAGTCGACTCATGGTTGCTGGGTTGAACTTTTGCTAGGACTAGTACAGAATGTGTGTCCCCATCTGGGAGTGAGAGCGCCTCATACAAGGAGCAGTTCAAGTTATGTTGTTACGTTGCGTCGCGCTGCGGTGGTGCTCGCGTTCGTGAAGGAAACGTGGTCGGAGTGGGACCCCTCATGATTGGCCGTGCCTCCGATGACGTCCGTCTGCCGCCAATGTTCCGCGCGCCTGGCATTCATTCCTCTACTCACTGTTTTCTTCCACTTGTACAATCGCCTCTGCCTAATTCGCCTCATGTCACCCGGAGCTAGACTGCCACCAAGTCACCGCCAACGTCCTGAGCATCACGTGTCGAGGCGCTGGAATACTGATGCATGCATAAAGCCAGACAAGTGCTGGTACGCAATAGCGCGCGGACATGTCGCCGTAGCCTTGTCTTCATCATTGATTCTATACCGTCTTCCAATGAGATTCGAGGCGCTTCATTGCTTTGCTCGAGCGTTCATGCGCCGAAGCCACCAGTCTCTAGACTACTCCAGGAAGCACAGAGTTTTTCCAGCTTCCAAGCTTCTGCACGGGCGCGGCATCCCGTGACCTTCCTGGTCTCCGCATTATTTCCTGGATCTCGGGAAGATGCTCGGCGTCGCGACCACGCGAGCTCCATACTAGGACCGTTGTCGGTAATTGCTAGCCAAGCCACATCGTGAGCAGAGGAAAAGTTTTCTCTTGCCATGAACCAATCGACGCAGACTCGAGTCTGGTCGGAGGGGCTGCCGCACGATGTTGTTCGTTGTCCAGTTATCCCAAGTCAACAAGTGTGTAAAGAAGACCTTGTGGCGCAAACCAGCCTTCTCTGACATGTTCGAGAACAACGCTTTCTCCTACGGCGTGTGGGGAATCATGGGGCTTGCGCCGATTTTGCGGGGATCGTCCACAGACTACTGCATCCCAGCTTCGGGATTACGTTAGCCCAGGCCATGAGCACCGTGCTCGACTTGTTGGATTTGGGCGTCATGACCGCATACCATTCCGGCCTGGTGGGTCTTGCCTGTGTTTACTGAACTACATAAGCTCACGTTGCTGCTGTTCGAAATCAGTATCGAACGGCCCGCTCGCCATCCCGGTACGTCACATTCCATGCTTCGATACTGCTTCCACAGATAGAAGATACGACATCGTCCTATGTCCGAGCGTCTGACTAACTCTGCGTAGTATCGACCTTTGACCATCATGATCCGGTCTGTTCCTCTTCTGAGCATTGCGCTTGGAACTCTCTCCGCCGTTTGCGCGCAGGAGTTGCCGGCTGTGCTGACTGCCGACTACATCGAGGGCTTGGGCAACAACAGCCTCTTCACAAGATGGCGCCCGACCTATCACTTCAGCGCACCCGCTGGATGGTTGAATGACCCAGCGGGAATGATGTACGATCCCATCAACGACACCTATCATCTCCACTACCAGTGGCATCCCAACCATGTCAACTGGGGAAACATTTCTTGGGGACATGCCATCTCCAAGGATATGATTACCTGGACCGATGTTGGAGGCTGGGAGAACGATCAAGCTCAATCTCTCGGCACAGGTCCCGATGCCGACTCCAAGAACAGCAGTTACTATGGTCTGGGCATTTTCTCCGGAACCGCACAACCTTACAACCTGCAAGGTGAGCAGGACGGTACGCTCCTCGCCTTCTACACTTCGGTTCAGCACCTGCCTACCAACTGGGCTATTCCCTACATCAAAGGTACTGAAAGCCAAAGCATTGCCATCTCGAAAGATGCTGGTCAGACTTGGCAACAGTATGAGGGCAACCCAATCATGACCCAGCCACCGCAAGGCTGGAACATCACCGGATGGCGCGATCCTTTTGTTGAGCCTTGGCCCGAAATGGACGCACTGCTTGGCCAGAAAGAGCCGCATTTCTACATGGTGCTAGGTTCTGGTATCAAGGGTGAAGAAGGAGGTGGTCGCATCCCCTTCTACAGTGCTCCTGCCAGCAACTTGACCGACTGGACTTTCCTGGGTGCCCTGTGGGAGCCCAAGGCAAATGAGACGCTTGGATCTTTGGTTGAGACTGGAACCTACGGCTTCAACTTCGAAGTGTAAGTGCGACAAGCCCTCGCGTGTACGAACAAGCGCTGACTTCAATAGGTCCAACTTCTTCTCTCTCACTGATGAGGATGATGATGTCCATTACTACGTGCTCATGGGTACTGAGGGTGGCAACCTGACTTGGCACCCTCGCGCGCAGTGGGGTTTGTGGAATGAAGGACAAGTCACTCGCCGAGAGAATGGCTCTGCTGAATTCACTCCCATTTCCGGTGGTGTAATCGACTCCGGCCTTCTCTATGCTGTGACTAGCTTCTGGGACTCGAAGAACGACCGCCGCATCCAATGGGGCTGGGCTAATGAGGAGAACAACAACTTCGCCATCACTCAATCCGGTTACCAGGGCTCCATGGCCATCCCGCGCGAGATGTACGTCATGAAGACTAAGAATCTTGTTAACGCGCATGGCAGCTTGGCTACCAAGGGCAACACCCGCCTTGTCGAGCATAGTAATGGTACCTTTACTGGTTACACATTGGGTGCCCGCGCTCTGCCCGAAATCGTCGACGCCATGCACGCTGGAAAGGAACCACAGACCGTGGAGACCGGTAACAAGTCTTGCACTAGTGGGTCTGCGTCTGGCAACGGCACCAGCCACATGCACCTCCAAGTTACACTTTCCGACTTCACTGGCCCCGCCGGCGTAGTCGTTGCTCAATCTCCCGGAGGTGAGGAGCAGACCGTCGTCTGGTACAGCCCGGAGAACTACACCATCAACGTAGACCGTTCGCAGTCTTCTCTGATTAAGGAGTTCGCCAACTACACTATGCTCGGCTACTTCTACCCATACACCTTTTCCAACGGTACCCAAGAGTCCCTGCACATGGATATCTTTGTCGATGGATCGCTTGTTGAGGTCCATGTTAACGACCGCTTCTGGCTGACGACTCGCATCTACCCTGCTCGCACCGACAGCACTGGCTTCGGTATCTGGGCCGAGGAGGGCGCAAGCGTAAAAGCACAGGACATGAAGGTCTGGGACATCAACATGAATGTTTCCCAAGAGAGACCTGTCAACTCGAGCAGTGAGCTTGTGTATGATACGCCAGAGGATACGGCTAACTATGTCTGGTGGACTGGAAACTAATCAGTGTCCACGTTACGAACACATGGCCGTGACTAGAAATTAGAATTTAATGAGCAATGTATAATTTATTGTAAGAAAATTGGTGCTCAATAACCGTGATTGATGGGTTCTTCAACAAGCAGTGGCAATCTGTCTTCCACCATCCTTTCCTCCGTCCAAACCATTGCCTTCCTGTAATTTCTTCAGCCTCTCCTCCTCCTTGCGTTTCATTTCTGCTTGAATACGCACTCGCGCGGGAATAACTCGCTGTCTCTTGCCTGTAATCTTGAACCCTTGAATCCTCTCTTTACCCAACACCTTCATCGTCTTGCGTTCCACCGCACTATAGTTCCCATCCTCCCTATCGAAGCAAAACGGCTCTTTTACAGAAACCGGTGGATTGGTAATGACGCGAACTTTGCGCAACTGGTTATTAGACGCACAGTGCAGCATAAGTGGATGCAGCAGGTACACGTCACCCACGACGCCTGTCGCTTCGACAAACGCCTCATCGGGCATACTATGCGCAAGCTCATTGAACCAATGAAGGCCTTGTTCCTCAGTGAAATCTGGGTTCTGGGCTCGCGGCGTCATGCGGGAGCTCACGCCGTCGGGGTTCTCGTACAAGTGCTTGGCTACGGTTGGTATGGCGCCAGGGCAGATGTACGTGCCGCCGCCGCCGGGGACGATGTCAGTCCACAGGGGGATGACGAGAAGGGCTTGCTCCGGGCTGTCGAGGTAGTGGACAAAGAAGTCGCCGTCAACGTGCCAGCCAGGAAGGTCTTGGGGGCGTATGACTGTGTTGTGGCCCTCGGGAGTGCCTAGGTTGACGATGAAGGCATCTCTCCAGGTTGAGGCGTCCGAGTCGACACGTTGGGAGCCGCCGAGAAGAGAACAAATTCCAGCCCAGGCTTTGGGGGCAAATTCCGAGACCGAGAACTCGTTGAAAAAGGGCATGTTTGTTCGTTCTGTGTGCCTTGATGGCGTGTTGGCCAGGTTCGCAGTCATGGTCGTGTACATGTACTTTGAGTATGTGTGAAAGAAAAAAGAATTTATTTGCTCACCATGTTGACATGTCGTTTGGATCCATGCCCAACCTCGTCCATAGCGTCTCTTGTAGACCGTCGGCTTGCTCCTGGGTGAAGCAGTTGCTCAGCTTCAACCAGCCATTCTCAAGAAAGAAGTCGATCTGGTCTTGTGACAGCTTGTACTGTTCCTCTGCGTTCGCCATGGTCACGTATATAGTCAATATACCTCTTACTGTTCACTTGGCCCTTTTTTCTGGAGCGGATTCAAGCCTTTATAGGTGTGATCAAAGACGTAACGAAGATGTTCGCGCAACAGCGCTTTCCCCTTTACTGCCTACTACCCACGCCACCCATGGTAGGCTTATCTTATACAAGGGCTGTCCTACCGCAAGCAGCTGGGACGATACTAATGGCATTTCTGCCACTTTATCCGGTGGACGATGCATCAAATTGCCGTTGACATTTCCACACATGCTAGTGGATGCTGGCACTGCGGGGGTGGGCAATTTGGGGAAGTCGGCGGGGCACTTGCGCCGCGGCGAACACGACGCTGACCTATTGGTCGACGCGCTCAAGTAGTGGGATTGGAACGCGTGTGTGAGGCGTCTGGACTACGGCACGACGGGTATTTTCCCACGACAGCGGATGACAAAGCGGGATGATGGTGGGGACATGGGGAAAAAGAGATGGCTCTCTTGGAGATGGCCGTCTTTTTGGTTGATCCTTGGTTTGATCCTGCAATCATCGTGACTTCATGGCAACATTCTGCCCACTGTGTCTGTAAAAGAGAACAATATAAATAAGAGAGAGAGAGAGGTGGAGGCGCTTTTGTATCGGTACTACAAACAGAGGATCATCAACACGTACCTCATATCGTATTCAACGGTAACTCTACTAGGAATGAACTGTCTCTTCAGCGGTCCACGCCCACCTCTACCAAGAAATGCGACATTATAAGCCTATAGCGCCTCTTGAGTCTTTGAGAAATCTAGAGAAACTGTAATGAGTACGTAGAGAGAGTAATGAGCCATCGTTGTGTCTCATACGATAATCCAACACGATCAAGTCGGCGGTCTATTTAACGTACTCGCTTGTGACAGAATATCCGATGGAATTGCGTAAGAATTCGTCTTGGTAAAAAATGTGATCAAGTTCCGTTGCACGTAAGAGATGAGAAATTGTCTGACTTGGTGGGTGAGGTGAAACAAGATGCGAGCGGAATGGTTCCGCGCTCAACCTTCTATCATTCTCTTCGCGTAGAGAGCCTGATCACCGAAATGTCGGTTTGTACTCTACGTGCAAACATTTTTTATGCCGCTGTCTCACCTCAGCATGCATAACAAGCCTGGCGTCGAAATGCATGATATCGGCGGCATCGATGGTACAATGACAGTTCAGGCGCGGGGCACCGATTGGCAAGGTGCATTGACAGCCCTGATAAGTATCTCAAGGGACAGATCGCGTTTAAGTAGGGATCTACTCCAAACAAATATTCAGTGTTGCGATCCTAATCAAGTAAAGTGCCTTGTTGCAACCCCAGTCTTTGAGTGGCAAAGTCCGGGATCGGATCGTCGAGAGACAGTCAGGCACTGTGATGATGCACGTTGCTCCCAGGATTTAGGAGTGCACCAACTAATCAACTTTCGATAAGCATAGCAGCTTTTGACGGACACAATAAGTGAACAGCTGGCCTCTGGCCATAATCAGCGCTAACCTTGAGTGAAGACTGGATGGTAGATTGATAATATACGCTGGGGACCAGCAGGCTAACCATAAGAGGAGCAACAACGAGGAATCACCAGGGGAACAATGTGAATAAAGAGGGACGCAGCAGTGGAATCCTCGGTAAAGGCGGATAAGCAGTCTTGTGCAGCGGGTATGGTTGCAAACTCAACGTGGTCTTACTGTAGTGATAGTGGGAACAAGCCGCTACATGGTCGCGCTAAACTTCTTTCGGTGTACATTAGGAACTGGCAAGGTGTTCACAGGCAACTACCGCCACGACCTCCACTTGAAATAAAAGCCCACCACACCGCTCTCTTTTTCTACTTCTCCACACACGCTGTGCAGAGGACAATCAATTCATCCTTCCTCTACATAACCAACTTCATACACAAGCACACAAAATGAAGTACGCGACAGTTTGCGCCACTCTCTTTGCGGCCCTTGCGGGTGCGTCCGATGTCAAGCAGCTCAAGACGGACAACTTCAAGAGCTTCATTGAGGAGAACGACCTAGTGCTGGCAGAATGTAAGTACTTTCCAACCCTCCCAAAGCTCTTTTTGTTCTACTCCGTTTCATTTTGAATTCCCATACTAACAACTGGCATAGTTTTCGCACCATGGTGCGGCCACTGCAAGGCGCTTGCCCCCGAGTACGAGACGGCTGCTACCACACTCAAGGAGAAGGACATTGCCCTCGTCAAGGTCGACTGCACTGAGGAGCAGGATCTGTGCCAGGAGTACGGTGTCGAGGGTTACCCCACCCTTAAGGTCTTCCGCGGCCTCGAGAATGTGTCGCCGTACGGCGGTCAGCGCAAGGCCGACAGCTTGATCTCGTACATGACCAAGCAGGCCCTCCCTGCTGTCTCTGAAATTACAAAGGACACTCTTGAGGAGTTCAAGACTGCCGACAAGGTCGTTCTCGTCGCCTACTTCGCCGCCGACGACAAGGCCTCCAACGAGACCTTCACTTCGGTTGCCAACGGCCTCCGCGACAATTACCTCTTCGGAGCTACCAACGACGCTGCGCTTGCCAAGGCCGAGGGCGTCAAGCAGCCCGGCCTCGTTCTCTACAAGTCCTTCGACGATGGCAAGGACGTCTTCGCTGAGAAGTTCGACGCAGACGCTATCCGCAATTTCGCCAAGGTCGCCGCTACCCCACTCATCGGCGAGGTTGGTCCCGAGACCTACGCTGATTACATGGCTGCTGGTCTTCCCCTGGCATACATCTTCGCTGAGACTCAAGAGGAGCGTGACGAGCTTGCCAAGGAGCTGAAGCCTCTTGCCCTCAAGCACAAGGGCAAGGTCAACTTCGCCACCATTGACGCCAAGGCTTTTGGCCAGCACGCTGGCAACCTTAACCTCAAGCTCGACACATGGCCCGCCTTCGCCATCCAGGCGACCGAGAAGAACGAGAAGTTCCCCTACGACCAAGAGGCCAAGATCACCGAGAAGGAGATTGGCAAGTTCGTCGACCAATATCTCGCTGGCAAGCTCGAGCCCAGCATCAAGTCTGAGCCCATTCCCGAGAAGAATGACGGTCCCGTCACTACCATCGTTGCTCACAACTACAAGGATGTCGTTCTTGACAACGACAAGGACGTCCTCGTTGAGTTCTACGCTCCTTGGTGCGGTCACTGCAAGGCTCTCGCTCCCAAGTACGAGGAGCTCGGTCAGCTTTACCAGACTCCTGAGTTCTCCAAGCTCGTGACCATCGCCAAGGTCGATGCTACTGCGAACGACGTTCCCGATGAGATTCAGGGCTTCCCTACCATCAAGCTCTTTGCCGCTGGCAAGAAGGACGCCCCCGTTGACTACTCCGGTTCCCGTACCATCGAGGACCTCATCGAGTTCATCAAGGACAACGGTTCACACAAGGTTGCTGCTGTTTACAGCGCCGATGCTGAAGGTATGGCTGATAAACTTGCTCACCAGGCTGCTGCCGCCACCGAGAAGGGTGCTAAATCTATCACAGATGCTACAAAGGACGCCGAGGCTAGCGCTTCGTCCGCTACCGACAAGGCTGCCTCTGCCGCATCAGAAGGTACCGAGTCCGTCAAGTCTGGTGCTTCCAAGGCTACCGAGTCCGTTAAGTCAGCTGCTTCCGAGGCCTCCAAGTCTGCCTCAAGCGCCAAGGATGAGTTGTAGATGGCGCACTCTTGGTTTCTTTGGTTATACCGGCGCTTTCATGTGTACCATTACCCCTTTCAGCATTTGAAAAGGATTCATATATGCTGAGGTACATGAGTACAAAACAGTTATGATTATATGGAAGGAATGATTACGTTCTTCCTGTACGAGGTTTTGGGTAGCACTTAGCTAACGGAGTTCCGGATTGATACTTCATCACACTGTACTTTTGCATATGCTCTGTGACTCCGTTGTTCTAATATTCCCGTGATCGATGCAAAGCAAGGGAAATGCAATACTCATATTTGCCATAGAGGCTGCCGATTGGACGTGTGCGTCTATCGATTACTACTACCATCCCTTTCATTCTCGATGTACCAGAGGTAAGATGTTGTGCTTTTGCAGCCAAGCTCAACGATGAGATGTTAAGGAAGTTAGCTGGTAGTATTCTTTAATGATGATATTAAGAGTGTGCCCTCGACAGCATAGCACGCTAAGAGAGTCCATATGAAGATGCGTCATTGGCAAGTAATGCAGGTTCTCGATGTAGCGCATTCAGTTCCAGATGACTGCCTGATACCTTTCTGCCTGGTTCTCACAACTGCATGAACTCTACGGGGTATGGTCGGCTTAATTCTGTCCATATACTTGCGGCTTCCACAGAGGCTTCGAGACTAGGGTTCTTCCAGGGTATATCCATCATCATTTATGCACGTGCGTTGCGACTTTGGTGAGCTTTCCGACTCTGGATGTCTCAATCCCCACTTCCCTTCCTCGCCACTACTCACCACTTTTTTCGAACGCACGCAATAGTTCCCCGATTTGTGATGCATGGATAGCGCTACTTTCCATACATGCTGTCAGTTTCGACAGAAACGTCACTGTTTAGAGCATAGCGCCGAAACCTTTCGCTTATGCTGACTACATTTGTCGTTTTGCGTACGAACAATCACTAAAGCGATTACTAAGCGAAGATTGAGCTCTGAGAAAGAAGCACTATATTTCACTTTAGGGTGCATGCGGTGCTCTTCTTCGCCGCCTTCCCCCATCAACATGTCGCAATTGGGCGACGTACCCTCAATTACCTATTCATGCACGCCAGAGACCGCGCGAGATCACGTTTCAGCCTTCCCAGAACGTTGAAAAATTCTGCGTCGTAGAAATGACAAGATAAATCCTTGCAGAAAATGCGAGAGAAGGGAGATCGCATGTTAGTTGCATTCAGGGCGAATGAACGTGTTTCAGTCATGGTGCCCAGCCTATGTATTCACAGTCCCGACATGGCCCTAAGTACGTTTGCTAACCTTTAGTACAAAGTAGGCACCCTCACATTGATGATTTATCAAAGTATAAGGGACCTTAAAATATCATTAAAAGTGTGGAGCGCCAAAGAGAGAACACCTGTGGCTCTTCTCTCAACAGCGCCATCTCAGGTCGGATTCGACATGACACAATCATGCGTTTTCTCAAGGACATGAAGCAAACGCCGGGAACAAAAGCTCCTTTTACTCAGAGCGGAGAGAGGGACCACGTTCAGCCCTCAAAAAGCAAGTACCAACAGCTGGCTCACCACCACGCACCGATCGATACAAGCTTCCTCACATGCTGTGATCTCTGGTTTGGTTTTCCTAGGATGCATCCCATGCTCAAACGAATCATGTGCTGCGTCTGTTCGACCAATATATATATATGCCAAGGGTAGCACGGATGCGCTCGGATTTCGGATTTCATGGTACGTACGTCTTAATTGCGAAGATGTCCAATTTTGTCTGTGCCGCAAAGACGGAGTGATGTATGTGATGGAAGCCCCATCAACTCCGCCTACTCGCTTGGCTTGTTCATTTATTCTGATTCTTCTTTCCTCTCTTTTTCGCTCACTTGGCAGTCAGACGCTAGTAGCCATCTATTCACCCGCTTTTCTGCAATGGACGATACGCAACCCTCGTCGGCCTCCATAGCAGCAGACAGGAGTCCTGTGGTCTTGGTAACAGCCTTCGCAATGATCGTTTCCTGTACGATTTTTGTCATCTTGCGATACTACTCTCGTTACTTATCAAACACCGCTTTCAGTATCGAGGATATCATCATACCGTTTGCTTGGTTGACAGAGATGGCTCTATGTAGCTGTGGTATATGTACGCAAAACCCTCTTGATCTAAATCAATGTTGTTTTGACAGAATAATCAGACATGGTTCGAGAAGGCGGGCTGGGACGTCACGAAGAGTACCTCGAACTTACAAATCCCCGCATAGTAGAGGAATACCACAAGGGTCTTCTGCTCCAAGAATTCTTACATCCATCAGCTGTGGCCTTTCCCAAGCTTGCTGTTGCTGTCATCTATTCGCGTATATTGACCAACAAGCACGAGCGTTTTGCTGCGAAGCTACTCATTTTTCTCATAGTTGCGACATGGATCTCCTACACGGTTGCACCTGTGTTTCAATGCACCCCATTTGCTTTCAACTGGAAAGACGACATTCCAGGCGGAACTTGTTACAACTTCGAGCTATACGCGCAAAGCTCGAGTGTACCCAACATTGCTACCGACGTTGGCATGCTATTACTGCCTTTGAGAATGGTTTGGCGCTTGAAGATTGGTGTTCCTAGACGGATAGGGTTGTTTTTAATCTTCCTCGCAGGGAGTGTGTAAGCTCTGATCCATTCCTTTCAGTAGGTTCAGGCCTGAAAGCTAACATGTTACAGTGGTATCGTCACCTCTATTCTCCGTGCCAGCGTTTTTGTTGATGTATTTTCCAAAGCCACCGTCATCACAGACGTAACGTGGACCCACGTGTCGCTCGTAGATACGACGATGTTAGAGCCTGGCATATATCTTCTAAGTGCCTGTGCCATCTCTTTCAAGCCCCTACTCCGGATGTTCCTCAAGGCTTTGCATTTACAGAGTCACGTAACGCCCACAAAGTACAGGAATAGTGGGAGGAGTAGCCATGCAAATCCGCCCACCCATAACAATACCACAGCATATGAATCTGTGTATGGCTTGGATCCTGTCAAGAAGGTATCGGAGGCAGACATAGCTCAACGACTGAGCGATGTCAGTAACGATCTTAGTCAGGAATCGAAAAGCGAGAGAAAGAGCGAAATGACGACACAAACCGTTCAAGGAGGTTGAAGAGAAGGAATGAGAGACAACAACGATGAAACCGATATAAAAGTACGAGCGATGGCCTAAGGGGAAATGGTTTGATATGCAGGCCTTTCGCATATCTGACGACAGAATATCAGAATGAACCCACGAACTTTTCTTTACAACATGTTTCAGTGCACTAGTACATATTAGCCGATGTGTATTGCGATTGGAGAGCATATGTGAAATGACGAAAGATACGATAAATGCTTCACTATAGGTGAGGTTGTCCGATATAGCTAGACGGTGCGGAACATGACCGCTGCTGCTTCCACCCCACTCGTCACCATGTCAGGGATTCAAATTGATATTTCTCCGCACCGGCAAACCGGCATGCTTTTCTTTTTCATCAAGATACGAACTATACGAGGCTTCTATTCGGACTCCGCACATACCGGCCCCAACGGACGATCGAGGCGCTCTTAGCGTGGCGCGCCCAAAACGCGAATTAACAACGTCGTCATGGATTCTCCCTGACGTCTTCACCTACACCAAAAGTGACACAGCGTATTGGAAGCAGCACATATCGACGTCATGTTGCTTACGAGGCGTCTCTCAACGAGCCCCATGCATATGTGCTTGCATCGGCCTGTATCGTTCGCCGTTACTTGACCCTCTGATCTCACCGTTACGTTCACGTATTTAAGTAGATTTTTATATCAACATGTCTTATGGTCCCAGACTATTACGCTCAGCAACAACTGTCTTCCCGCGACTTCAATACGCTACTTGCATCACAACATCTTTCCAGGCTACTCCCAGATACATTTCAACTACATCTATATTCAGAATGCCAGACCAACTCAAGGCAAGCGAGGTCAACTCAAAGACCGACCCCTCTGTCGCAAAGCAGTACGATAATGAGACACCCAAGGACCAGCAGATTGAGGAGTTCTACAAGATGGTAGACAGCAAAAAGATTTGCATGCTCAACACCTATCGTGATGGTGTCGGTATGTCATTCCTTCTCCAATTCTTACACTCGCAAACCCTAACGTACATGTTACCACAGGTCCTGTTGGACGCTCTATGGCCCTTGCGCGCCGCGACGGCCCCGACTTTCTCTTCCTCAGCAACGCGCACTCGTCCAAATTCTCCGACCTATCCCAAAATAAAGAAGTCCAAATCACGTTCCAGGACATCCGAACCCAAGACTGGGCCTCCATCACCGGCACCGCCACAAAAACCGACAACAGCGATCCCCGTATCAAGGAAGTGTGGAGTCGAGGCGCCGCAGCGTGGTTTGGCGACCTCGGCGACGGCAAGCACACTGGCGGGCCCGAGGACCCGCGTATGACGCTGATTGAGATCAAGAGCAAGTATGTGAGTTACTATGCGACGGATGTGAGTGTGCTGGGGTATGCAAAGGAGGTTATTGGGGCGAATATTACCGGGGGTGTGGCGAATACGGGAAAGTTGAGGGAGTTGAAGGAGGCGGATTTGGAGAAGGCGAGGAAGACGTAGGGAGTGTGAATGTAGTAACAGTTTCTCAATTCAAAGCTTTATGTGCTCAGTTGGCTTTGATTGCGGTGAAGTTGCAGGTCGGAGTGCGTACATTGAAGTCACTTTTACATATCTTCGTAGTTGTGCCATAAAATACAATTACACATTCTATACATGTGCTGTTACATAGCTCCGCAACCCCGATTCATACTACCAAAACTTGAGATTCTTCTGATACCAATAACTCCAAGTCTTCCTTCTCTCCTCCTCTGCCCTTTGCTCTCGCTCCAAGCGGTCTTGTTCTTCCCTCGCTCTTCGCCTGGCCATCTTCTTGGCCTCGATAGTCGCGCGCTTCTTTTCCATGAGCTCTTGTGCTTGCTTTATGCCGGCCTTTTCCTTTGAGCGGTAGTATTGGCATACTTGGTAGGAGACAACGGAGACACCGCACCAGGTTGCCACGGCCCAGTTCGAGGCTGTGATTACGGGTTCTATGCATGTTTGTTAGATTATGCCAACTCAATTGTTTTGGTTACCAAAGGCTCTGTTCGCCCTCACCTCCCCCCAAAGTGGTGCCATCGGATAGGAGGTATATTGGTGCTTGTGGTTACGTACTTCCTATTATGGCAGCTAGACTCCCTCCTGCGAAGCCGGCTGCTAATCCTTGCAATTGACTGTCTCGTACGCACGGGCGCTTGTGGAAGTTTAGATAGTATTCTGGTCCGAGGCTGCGCACGGCGTCGATGTATGTTGGGCCTCCGTCCATTGTCTTTTCCCCGCCTGCTGTATGCGCTGTACCGCCAGGCATGATGTTTGCGGGGGCGCGCGGCGGCTTTGGAGGGAGCGCATTTGCGTCGACGGTTTCCCGAGTGTCGTCGGCCATGGTGGTGTAAGAGCGGAGTGAATTAGAGAGGATCGATGGGTGATGGGTGCGCGGGTAGCAGGACAAATGTGCGATAGAGTCAGAGCGTTGATACTTTCTTGTCGCTGGAGGTGTGTTTGAATCGGTGTGGGATGAGTCGCCGTGAACTCACTTTCTGATGGCGCGGAATAGGACCGAAAATATGCAGATGCAGCATGTATGATCCCACCATCTCGCACGGCCACAGAGTGTGGCTAGAGATAAATCAATTAGCCAAACAAGGTAAAGCGTGCAAACACGCTCCAGCGCGTCGCGTCGGGGCTAACAGTTGCAGATCCGCCCTTGAACACCCTTGGATAATAACTCAAAGTCCCCTCCCCTCCACACTTGCACTACTGTCAATGCCAATGCCAATTGTCGATACCCCAGTCTTTTTCACTCGTTGCGCTGCTCACATGATACCCTGATCTGCATATTTGGCACTTAATACCCCTTCTTACTTTTCTACACCGCACATATGCCGCCACGACGCGCGGGACAGCCCTTTCGCCGGGTGGGCAAGAATGGCAACACATCGTATGGACCGCGGAAGCCGCAGACGGTCGATGCCTCGTCGCTACGAAGCACGGAAGCCACGTCGAATAACGAGAAAGTCGAATCCACACGCCTCGCCAACCGCATCGATGAGACCATGGGCTTTGCACGCTTCGACTCGGGCAAGAAGCGAGTGGGATGGCTCGTCAATATGCACTCGACTACTGTCGAAGATGAGGACGTCCCGGGAGGCAGGGCCGGTGTCGATTTCTACTTCATCGGCGAGGACGGCGACACATTCAAAGCGACACTCGAGTACGATCCGTATTTCCTGTTGGCGGTGAAGAAGGGCAGGGAGCATGAGGTGGAAGAGTACTGCAAGCGGGCATACGAGGGACTCATCAAGAACATAAAGACAATAGAGAAGGAGGACTTGAGCATGCCCAATCATCTCACTGGGTACCGGAGGAAATTCCTCCAGCTTTCCTTTGCCAACGTCAACGATCTGCTGGCTGTCAGGAAGGCGGTAAATCCGGTGGTGGAGAAGAACAAGAAGAATGTCAACGCCATGGATACCTACGCTGAAGTTGCAAAGTGAGTTCTCCGCCCTCCCCTTGCAATGCGCATGCTAACCTGGTGGTGTAGTGGCAATGGCGCCTTTGACTTTTTCGATAACGACGAACACGAATACGAGAAACGATTTACGACTACTGTTGATGCTAGCGATTTCATTGTAGATATTCGGGAATACGATGTTCCCTACCACGTACGAGTGGCCATTGACAAGGACGTGCGGATCGGAAACTGGTATACTGTCGAGGCCAAGCATGGCATAATAACCATCAAATGTATAGAGGATCGCCTCACACCTGCTGATCCCGTCGTAATGGCGTATGACATCGAAACAACGAAGCTACCACTGAAGTTTCCCGACGCTGCCATTGATCAAATCATGATGATATCGTACATGATTGACGGCCAGGGCTTTCTCATCACCAACCGCGAGATCGTATCAGAAGACATCCAGGATTTTGAATACACACCGAAGCCAGAATACCAAGGACCGTTTATGATTTTCAACGAGCCAGATGAGAAGGCGTTGCTGGAACGATTCTTCGAGCACATCAAGATAGCCAGACCGACCGTCATGGTCACATACAACGGAGATTTCTTCGATTGGCCATTCGTCGAAGCGAGATCCAGTGTACAGGGTATCGACATGTACCAGGAGATTGGGTTCCGGAAGAACAGCGAAGACATCTATCAATCGGACTACTGTGCACACATGGATGCCTTCTCGTGGGTCAGCCGAGACAGTTACCTTCCCCAAGGAAGTCGTGGTTTGAAAGCCGTCACCATGGCTAAGCTGGGCTACGATCCAGACGAGCTCGATCCCGAGCTGATGACACCATATGCTGCTGAGCGACCTCAGACCCTTGCAGAGTATTCCGTCTCCGATGCTGTTGCAACTTACTATCTGTACATGAAGTATGTGCATCCCTTCATCTTTGCTCTCTGTAAGATTCTTCCATTGGGACCCGACGATGCGCTACGGAAGGGTACAGGTACCCTATGCGAGATGTTGTTGATGGTGCAGGCGTATCAAAAGGGCATCGTCCTGCCGAACAAACATCAAGCACCAAAGGAAGCTTTCTGGGAAGGTCACCTACTGGAATCCGAGACCTACGTTGGAGGCCACGTTGAGGCGCTGGAAGCTGGTGTGTTTAGAAGCGACATTGCCTATAACTTCGCCGTCGATCCTACAGCCATTGACGAATTGCTAAACGATCTCGATGCCGCACTAAAGTTCAGCATCGAGGTGGAAGAGAAGAAGAAGATGGAGGACATTACTAACTATGATGAGATCAAAGCTGAAATCGTCGAAAAGTTGATGCAGCTCAAGGAGACGCCAAACCGCAGCGAACGACCGCTCATCTACCATTTGGATGTCGCATCCATGTATCCAAACATCATGACAACATATCGGTTACAACCAGATTCTATGATCAAGGAGGGCAACTGCGCAGCTTGTGACTTCAACCGCCCAGGCAAGACATGTGATCGCCGGATGCCGTGGGCCTGGAGAGGTGAATACCTGCCTGCTAAGCGTGATGAATACAACATGGTTCGCAACGCTCTAGAAAACGAGCAGTTTCCAGGGAGGTTTCCCAATTCACCGAAGCGCACTTTTCAAGACCTCTCCACAGACGAACAGGCTGCCTTGATTAGGAAACGCCTGACGGACTACTCCAAGAAGATTTACCACAAAGTGCACGATGCTACGACCATCGAGCGCGAAGCCATTATCTGTCAGCGTGAGAACCCGTTCTACGTAGATACTGTCAGTGGCTTTCGTGACCGACGATACGACTTCAAGGGCAAACAGAAGGTCTGGAAGGGAAAGACTGAGGCACTGAAAGCAGCTGGCGCTCCTGCGAGCGAAATTGAAGACGCGAAGAAGATGATCATTCTGTTCGACTCTATGCAGTTGGCTCACAAAGTTATTCTCAACTCCTTCTACGGATACGTCATGCGAAAAGGATCACGTTGGTACTCGCTCGAAATGGCCGGTGTTACTTGCTTAACTGGTGCTCGTATCATTCAATTGGCTCGTTCTTTGGTGGAGCGTATTGGGCGACCTCTGGAGCTGGACACTGACGGTATTTGGGCCATCTTACCTGCCACCTTCCCAGAAAACTTCGCTTTTAAACTTAGCAACGGCAAGAAGCTAACCATCTCGTATCCATGTACAATGTTGAACCACCTGGTTCATGCACAGTATACCAATCACGACTACGAGACACTAGTAGACCCCGAGACATTCCGATACGAGAAGCACAGCGACAACTCCATCTTTTTCGAGGTCGATGGTCCGTACAAGGCTATGATTCTGCCAACATCCAAAGAGGAGGATAAGAACTTGAAGAAGCGTTATGCGGTCTTCAACCACGATGGCAGCCTGGCAGAGCTGAAGGGTTTCGAGGTTAAGCGTCGTGGTGAGTTGAAGCTTATCAAGAACTTCCAGGCTCAGATCTTCAAGTTCTTCTTGGAAGGCACAACACTGGAAGAGACGTACGGCGCAGTTGCCAAGGTAGCGAACCGATGGCTTGATATCTTGGACACTCGTGGCGCAACACTGGCCGATGAAGAGCTCATTGATCTCATTGTCGAAAACAAGAACATGACGAAGACATTAGAGGAATATGGAGCGCAAAAGTCGACCGCCATCACAACTGCCAAGCGCCTTGCTGAGTTTTTGGGCGAGCAGATGGTGAAGGACAAGGGGTTAAACTGCAAGTACATCATCTCAAAGACACCCAGAAACGCACCAGTCACTGAGCGTGCTGTGCCACTGGCAATCTTCTCCGCCGAGGAGTCAGTAAAACGATACTTCTTGAGGAAGTGGTTGCGAGAAGACCCAGGGGAGATGGACATCCGAACAATATTGGACTGGGACTACTATCGCGAGCGTCTGGCATCCGTCATTCAGAAGCTCATCACCATTCCAGCAGCCTATCAGAAAGTTCGAAACCCTGTCCCTAGGGTGCCACATCCTGACTGGCTCAACCGCAGAATCCGCCAGAAGGAAGACAAGTTCCAACAGACGAAGATGACGGACATGTTTAGTAAGAAGGTTTTGGCCGATGGCGATGCCAACGTCGCAAATAACAAGGGATCCGGAGACTTGGAAGACTTTGGCTCTTCAAAGTTGACGCAAAATCAATCGCAGATGAAGAAAGGTATCGTTACTAAAATGGTTGCGAAACGCAAGGAGCCCGAGCCTGCCGTACCTATCGTCGACCCCTATGCAGCGCTACCCAAGGTCATGCCGAGCATCGACAAAGACTATTCTGGTTGGTTGACGTACCAGAAACAAAAGTGGAAGATTCAGAAAGAGGCACGGAAACGAAGACGGCAGTTGTTCGGGGAGAAGGCTGTTGATGCGTCGGATGCTATTGGCAGCTTTTTCAGAAACCAGGCCCAATCGCTGTACATCAGCACCTGGCAGCTTGTACAACTACGACCGACAGAGACACCAGGAGAAGTTCGTGCGTTTGTTTTGATCGACAAGAAAATTCACCCCCTCAAGATCATCGTACCACGACAGCTATACCTTAATTTGAGGAGCGAGGATCTTCCTGAGGTTTCGATTAGCGGGTGCTCGGTCGAAAAGGTGGTCAACCATACCCTTCCCAATGGACATCCTTCTATTCATCTTTTCAAGCTCCAGATGTCTGAGGAGACATATGTCAACGAAGCGAAGAACATTTCGGCTCTTTTCAACCACTCCAGTGTCGAAGGCGTATACGAGAAACAAGTGCCATTAAACATTCGGGCAATACTTGAGCTCGGTAGCACATGCACGTTTGATGAAACACAGAAAGGTGTTCTCGGGAAGGGTCTTGAGCAGGGTTTCGACCTCTCTTCGCTGCACAAAGTACGGACCCAGGAGCCATACCTGGCCGAGGCGCCTTTCAATTATCTATATCTCTACCATGTCAGTAGTGGAGATCGCAACATTTACGGCATCTTCTCTACCTCCAAGAGCGATGCGCACATTATCATCCAGAACAAATCAAAGGATTCTCAGGGTATGCCCAACGTGGATCGCATCTACCGCGATGCTCTGCAGCGGCGAATGGAAGACAACAACGGCGAACCATGGCAGGCTATGATCGAGTACCAGGAGGACATACACTTCAAGACTACAATGGTGACTACCAAGCGCAAGGCTCTACTAGAGATCGGGGATGTCATCAAGAGGATGAAGGCAGACGAATCTGGGCCGGTCATTGTTGTTATGCAATCACCAAACCACGCTCTTCTTTCACACGACGTACCTATCCTCAAGGACTTGCCCATTCTACCACTCCATCCGGATGAATCTGATAAGCAACTGCCGCCACTCGGTTGGCAGGCGTTCATTGCCAGACGATTGGTAGGCCATTACCTGGACCTTGGGTCATGGGTTGCCCATTTGCTAGAGCTTGCTCGTTACGGAGATATCCCGCTTTGCAACCTTGAGAGCAATGATCCCCGATTCCTTATTGATGTAGCATATGCAAGACGCTTGCAAAAAGACCGAGTGATTTTGTGGTGGTCTGGTCAGGCGAAGCCGGATCATGCTGGGTATGAGAAGGATGATGTTCTTGCACCTTTGGAGACGGTTGAGATGCCGTCAATCAACAACCCAGGCACCTACTCATCCGTATGCATCGACATCAACGTGCGAAACCTCGCCATCAACACTATTTTATCATCGTCTCTGGTCAATGAGCTTGAGGGTGCAGATTCCGTTTCTTTCAATCCGGCACCATCTTATGATTCCACAAACGATGGTTCCAATGTCATTTACTCTGACAACGCCTTTGCAAGTGCGGGTATCACTGTTCTTCGGGAGATGGTGAAGGACTGGTGGGTCGAGGCTGTCCAAGCCAATCATGGTTTTAGCATGGCCGATGTAATGGTTCAACATCTTGTGCGCTGGGTCAGCAGCCCAGGGTCGTTCCTCTACGATCGTTCTTTGCACTACTACGTGCAGATGATGTCTAAGAAGACGTTGCAGCAACTGATGACGGATTTTAAGCGTGTGGGCTCACACATTGTATTCGCTAGCCCAAACCGCCTTCTGTTACAGACCACCAAAGCCGAAGTTGGCAACGCATATTCGTACAGTCAGTACATCATCAAAACGATCAAGTCGAAGCCACTATTCCAGTTCATGGAGCTCGAAATCAAAGAGTACTGGGACTACCTCGTCTGGTACGATGAGTTCAATTACGGGGGCAAGGGCTGCAGCGAGGTGACCGAAGACGAGAACCAGCCCGTCGAAAATATCATGTGCTGGCAGCTAGCACAGTTCTTACCACCAAAGTTCCAGCCTACGTTCAACGATTGGGTTGTCGAGTTCATCGAGCTCATGCACGCGCGGAAGCGTCCTCAGATCACCGAAGATGGCTCAACGCCGCGAGTTACTCAGATTCCATTGCGCCCGCTAACTGTGGATCCAAACGAACAAACACAGCTGCTACCCAAGACGTTTACCAAACCACTATCTAAGCAGATGAATGTGTTTGCCAAAAAGCAGCACGCGGAGATCTTGGACCCTCTCTTCGCATCTGACTACGTCTTCCCCAAACTCCCAGGCTCGCATCTCAAACTCAACAACGCAGTCCTGCAGCTTGTCAAAAGCATCATGCAAGTCCTGTCCCTCGACCGCGCCATATCTCTCGAAGCACGCGCGCTACGAAAAGAGCTCCTCAATCTCTTCGACATCAAAGAATTCAGCGCAGAAGCAACCTTTGTAAACCCCAGTGCTGCCCTCGTAGTCCGCGGCGTCATCTGTGACGAATGCACTTCATCTCGCGACCTAGACCTCTGCCGAGACTCATCGCTTCTCCCCGTACTTGTGCCCAACAACAGCGATGCCGTTCCCGTACTGCCAAAGTGGAAATGCGACAACTGTGACTCCAGCTACGACAAGCGCCGCATTGAAGAGCAACTCGTGGGCGAAGTCCAGAAAATGGTGCTCGAATGGTGCACCCAGGACCTCAAGTGTGCGAAATGTAAGAGACTACGGTCAAACGAGTTTATGGAACATTGTGCTTGTGCAGGCGAGTGGGTCACGACAAAAAATAAGCAAGAGATGAGGAGACGGGCTATGGTATATGGGAATGTGGCAAAATTCTATGCATTGGGTATGTTGGAAGCCGTGGTGGAGGAGTGTTTGGAGGGTTTCTAGAATTAACCCACGAGTGTTTCTTTGGAGTACGGGTTCGGATGACCACTTCAAGGGCGGAATTATGGCGCACTTGCGATGGCGAGATATCTATTTGCTCCATTTTTTGTTCCTATCAAATCTCTGTACATATGCATGCTGTATCTCTCGGCGATTAAGCGTGTAAAGCGACTAAGTGGGGGTTTGGAGAAGAGAGGGGCAACCTCCCCCCCCTGTTCCAACTTCGCGTCATGTTTATCCCGACGTCGCTTTAATCAATCGACTTTACCGTATCCTTTCCAATCCTACATCAAAAGTCTTGGAAATTCACAACCCCAGGCCCAATCCAATCCAATCAATACATGATGATAAGGCTTGGCAGCTCCTTTTTCAGTTTGAACTTCCGCGCATACGTATGTATGATATGATATGGTACGTTCAATACGGTTGTTCTAGGGCGGCAGAGTCGGTCCTGCTCGCGTCAATGCCGTCTAGCCATACGTGCGAGCACGCAATTCGGCCCAAGGATTCGCAACAAGACAGTAGTAGCAGCACATACCCCTGGACGGCCCTACTGGGTTTGGTGATAGCAGCAAAAAACTGGGGGCCTACCCCGATGGAGGATGGAGGTGAGGAGGGGCAGAGACAAGGAACACTTAGATGGGGGCATGTGGTAGGGATTCGAAGGAAGTTTGTGGACTATAGGATTACGTATGTATACATATATATAAGAGTTGAAGCTTCGTTTGTCCCATTCCTGGTTTTATTTTCAAGCAGCGATTGAAGTTCACGAAAGTATAACATCACATCACGCCCATTTGCTTTTCACACACCACAACTCGTCAATTGCTCAAGTCTTTCTAGAGCCTGCCTTCGCATTCATTCACCCAGCACAGGCAGTCCATAATGGCACCAGCGCTCACAGCCGCGGCGCCAGCACCACCCCACACGCTCGTCTCCACCTCGGCCAAAGCACCGAAATCCATCTTCCCAGATGGAATACGTACATCGGGCCAACACGAACCCATCTACTCGCTGCTGCGCCCTTACTCTGACTTCCCCACCCAAATCAGTGGCCCAACAGCATGGAGCAAAGCAGACTACAAGGACAACCCGGAGCGCTGGACTCACGTTTTCTCGTCGTCTGAAGTCGCCGAGATAGGCGAGGCTGCAGATCGCTTCATCGCGTCTGGCACGCCACTGACGGGCATTACAAAGGCGCAGTTCCCACTCCCGCAGTTCTCGCAGTTCCTCGACCCTTTGCGCCGCGAACTCATCGACGGCAAGGGCTTTATCCTGTTCAAGGGCCTGCCGGTGAAGGAATGGGGTAATAAGAAGTCTGCTGTTGCCTACATGGGCCTAGGAACGTATTTGGGCTACTTTGTTAGCCAGAACAGTCGCGGTCATGTGTTGGGGCATGTCAAGGATTTGGGCGAGGACGCGAGTGCCATTGATAAAGTGCGGATTTACAGGACCAATGCCCGACAGTTTTTCCATGCCGATGATGCGGATCTGGTGGGATTGTTGTGTGTGGCCAGGGCGCTGGAGGGTGGAGAGTCGGATTTGGTAAGTCTATTCTTGACTTATCTTTGCGTTTACAATGATGTGTGCTAACTGTGCTCTTAGGTCAGTAGCCACGAAGTGTGGAACGACTTGCAAAAGAACAACCCCGATGTAGCAGAGACCCTCACACAGCCCATCTGGTACTTTGATCGCAAAGGGGAGACGAGCAAGGGGCAGAAGGAATGGATCAAGACGGCCGTGTTCTACCTCGAGACTGGAGATAATCCGAGAGTGTACAGCAAGTAAGTCTTGCTCTCCACCCCAGTAGACTCTTAAAGGCATGTAACTAACCATGCCTAGGTGGGACCCTTACTATGTCCGCTCATTGACTCGGTTCTCCGATGTCGGTGCCATCCCACCCCTCTCAGATGCACAACAACGCGCCCTCACAATTCTCGAAGAGACCTGCCAGAAGTTGGCCCTGCATATGATCCTGGAAGTGGGTGACATCCAGTTTCTCTCAAACAACCACGTCTTGCACGCGAGAACAGCGTACAAGGACTTTGCGCCACCAGCACCCAGGAGGCATTTGATGAGATTGTGGCTGAGCACGCCGGAGGATGAGGGCGGTTGGAAGTTGCCGTTTCACGACAGTAAGGAAAAGAAGCGGGGCGGGATTCAAGTCGACGATACAGCGCCGGTCGCGCCTGAGGATGCGGAATAATGCGCTCATTCGAAAGCCGCCCTGCGGATCTGTGTATGTGAGTAAGCTTATTAGTACATAATGAAATGCTTCAAGATAGAACAAAGTATTCCACAAATGTTGTGTTTCGATGTGGTATCATTTCTCTTTCGCACTGTGACTCCTGCACATCTTGATATGTTAAATGATGTGCATGTTACTCCGTCTGCGCATATGCAGCTATCCAACGGTGACCCCATGGCGCATTGCTTGTTGGTGTCTCATGTCCGCAAAGTTCCAACCCCCCAGTTTTCTGTATGCCACGTGCGTGGATTCCGGTCGTGTTGCAGTCTCTCTAGGTGCGCGTATGCGCATAAACTCTTCGGCTTGTCTTCTTTCTGACCTCTCCTCGCATCTAGAAGCCTCGTCCACGTCCTCTGCCACCGCCTCCTCTTCCGCGACCACCGCCACCGCGTCCTCGGCCACCTCCACGGCCTCCACCTCGACCACCGCGGTCAGCACCACCAACTTCTTTCCTCGCCTTATTCTTTGGCTTGGGCGCGTCATCAATGAGGAGTGTATCGAGCGGTAATGAGTCGGGAAGGATAATGTAGCGAATAGTTGAGCCGCGCACGGTCATCGTGTCGAGGGCTACTGTGTCTCGAGATTTGGGGGTGTACTTGACTGCTCGAAGCGCGACGTTCATGAGCGGCGAGACAGAGGTAATTGTACCGTTTACAATGGTGCCTGTTTTTGCATAAGTCATTATCCCGTGAGTTTCCTTGCCGTGCCAACAAATGGACAAGTCGAGGATCAGCTTGCGTGCTCTAACTGCCCAAACCCTGGTTTTATCACAACTAGATGACGCTGTTTGAAATGGAATAAGAAAACTACAAGGTTAGACTTACCATTCTTCAGCTCAACTGTGACCGTCTCATTCTGACATTTCATAAGAAACCTGCGCGTCGTTAGTTGTAATTCTTCGCGAATCCCAGGGCTGCTTTACCTGACGAGCTTCATGGTTGCAGATTTTAGCTTTGCGCGACTGACAGGGTGCTATATTTGAGCTCTATATCGTATGTATTAATATGCCTCGTCGTGGTGTTGTTGCGATGCGAGATACACTCGCGGGGGAGCTCCGGGCATGGAAATTGCGATGGAGCTCAAGGCTGCACGGGCCGCTAGATTTTCCGGGCATGGGTCACGTGCACAGTGCCTTCACTAGTGTCCCATAGGTCAGAATAGACACTCTAGGCGTCTACCATAGTGTTTTTAGAATTTGAAAGTATATTGATCTTGATATATGTTAGTCAAACAAATAACCGATCCACCCATTTCCCCCATATGCATTCACTACCCTCAGCCTTACTTTCACTTCAGCATGACTACTCTTATCGCGGTGTAGAGAATGATAAGATATAACTTTTTTGTTTTTGTTTTTGTTAACAACGCATATGACTGAGGTGCGACATTCAAGTCAGTTGGGGGTCGAAGATTCTATGGTTGGTTTTGTGGGTCAAGGGACAGGTAGCCTCGCGGTGTATAGTGACTGTCAGGCAGTACATCAGACGCAGAATTGTTTACTCACTGTTCACTTCTCACCCTAACACACTTAGCGCTCCAAGCCAGAGGATAAACTACTAGTTCGCTCTCAAATCCTCCTCCAGAGCCCAACCATCTCTCCCTTCTAGCTAGCCTAAAGCATATCCGTATACTCTCAACCTTGGCACAAAGATGACTAAACGAAAAGCGACTGCCACGGCCGGCGCTGATCACCGTGCTAAGCATATCAAAATAACAGAAGCCTTCCTTTGAAAGCCTAACACCTGGAATCTTAAGCGGACCATCACTGAAAAGGTGTCACTTATGTCTAGCCGTACGGACGCCAAGGTACTTGTCGTCAGGAAAGTCGAGATTGGTTAGCACGCGCAACCACTAGAGATCGCCATCCTATCCCCATTGCCTAACAGTAATAGAGTAGCAAGGCCAATCTTCTACAGTCACGCAGATCCCGATCCTCACCATGGCACTGCTATCTTTCAACATTACCCTATGGGCGACCTTATGCATTGGAAGGGACAACAGTTTGATATGAGGGACCGGAAGCCAATACCAGAAAGCTTTGTGTGGCTATTTTTCTTACAGATTATTCAGGCGCTAGCCTTTATCCAAGGCCGTATTGGTCCAGAGTGCGGTATTCGTGGCTGTATCATTCATTGTGATATCAAGCCCATGAATATTCTGGTTGTCAACAATGGGATTGCATACCCCTCATTCAAGCTGCACGACTTCGATTGTGCCACGATCTATAAGGATTCGAAGGCTAATCAGATATCCTACTACGGAATCTTCCAATGGCAACCACCTGAGAACACTACAGAAGGCATCGATACCGAGACGGCGGATATATGGGCTCTGGGTACATATATACACTTCCTGGTGATTGGAAGGGCACCAGTGACCATCGATGATAGCAGCGCCTTTGCTGATGCACAGTACCGTGCCAATAACGACCAGCATCCGGCTTCAGTCCAACAATATAAAAATTTAGACTGCTATTACGACGCCCACGCCCCTCGACGCATCATCCCAATTAATCTTGACAAGGATGATGCTGATGAGAGAGACATTAGGTTGTCCACGGAAAAGAAGCGCGCCCAGGGTATAGGCCCGGAGTACCACCGATACAGTGATGAGCTGAATGACTGGATGATGCAGTGTCTGAGTTTCCTTCCGAGCGAGAGGCCGACGACCAAGCGATTAAGGCACATAATGGGTGCTCAGGCGATGGAAATGCTCAGGAAAATGGGTGGGAAGTCAGCCCTTGTGGACATGGAAGCCAAGTTTGGTGCCGGCACATGAGACAAGCGGCAACTCCAGGCTTGTTTTGATTGAACATGAGGAACTCATTCCTCTCTTTGCCATATCCTCACGATTACCAACTTCTCCCAGCCAGCTTTCTTGCCACTGGACCCTACCGTCTCAGCCATCCAACCTGACCCCCATCCTCTTATCTGTTGCTTGACCAACTCGGGCTTGTTCTGTGCACATAAAAGCACATATGCTACTCCTCGATCCTTACTTAGTATATCTGGTATCTGCTCCAGCATTCTTCTTGTCACTACCATACCGTCGTCGCCTCCAGCGTATGACAGCTCTAAGAGATATGAGTCCTGCTCGAACGAGGTCGCATTCTTGCCTTCTGGGATCACATTGTACTTTTCGTGGTGTGATAGGTCTGGCAACTCTGCGGGCACATATGGCGGGTTGAAAATAAAGACGTCGACAGAGTGTGGCCGAATCGCACTCGCTAAGTCGCCGTTTACGATATCCACAAAAACGGAACGTCCTTGCTCACGCTCCTTAATTGCACCCCGTACAGTTTGAGCAGCAGCTTTGCAAGCGAAGCTATTGATATCCACACCGAGCGTCAATACGTCGTATCGGCCAAACGTGGTGCAGGCGTTTGCAGCAACAAAAGCCAGCACGACACCCGATCCAACGCCCACCTCGAGGACCAATGGTGGAATGGAAGACGCATTCCCAAAGCGGTTCTGCAGATATGCAGTTTCCGAAGCGGAAGAGAGCGTGTCAAGTAGCAGATATGAATCTTCGGCCGGTTCGTACACGCGGTCGAAACAGACGTGGGATGTCGATGGCGTAGGTAGCATGTTCGTGGTTTTGCAAGGAGATCGGAAGTGTCGGTGTGGCCAATTGGAGCGGAAGGAACCCTGGAGCATCCTAGTCTAGACAGCCGAGGCTGAGGTCATCACTTTGCAAATGCATCACATCTTCTCTACCACATTCTTTTCGCTCCAACCCATTATTACAAATGAGGGTTTTCTCGAGATTATTAGCCACAGCAACAGATGCGGGTGCATCGAGGCCCTTCAAACCGGCACCCGCTGCTCTATTGCCGCCAATACCTCTGTATCGACGCTTGCTACGCTCACATCGGAAGAGGCTAGGTGTAGAGGAACGTTTACTCGGCGACATGTATGTGAAGGCTGAGTTCAGAGCTCACAGAGATGTCGAAAATCCCGTGCAGATAGTGAGTTAGCCATGTCCCTGTGATGCACATGGTAGTGTTCACAACATCTAACATTCACAGATTGGCTTCCTGTCTGAATGGCAAACCTACTGTCAGATGCTTGAAGGTGACTCCTGGAAAGAGGCTAAGATGGACAAGGCGAAGATTGACAAGATGAGCGGTAGGGTCTACTGATCATATCCATGATTGGCGCTAACAATATCACAGATCAACAGATCGGCCAACTATACGAGCTCATGCAACAGATCAAAACCCAAGCCCAGGAAGATGCTGACGCCGAAGAAGCGCGCGTAGTTGACTTGCTTGACAAGAAGCCACCGACAGAAAAGTGATGGCAGTATGCGTGAATCACGACAGTCAATCAGCTTTGTTCGGGCACAAACGTGGGTACTTCACATGCTGTGTAGGGGCTTACTATATACATTAGCAATGCCACATTGTTTCTCAACGTCCTCTTTCTTCCGTCACCTCAGCACTTCTCGATCACTCGCCAAGTTTCAGGTACCAACTCTTCACTTCGCCGTACGGCGCTCTCCACTACTCTGAGCAACCCTCTGTCAGCTACCTCAACCTTTGCGTCGCCATCTCTTTACCAAGAGTGGCAAGGATTCGTCAATCGAAAAGCATCTCTTATTCGATACAAAGGCTCTCCTTGTCCAGGATGTGCGGTTGTACCCTCTATGACTCTCCCACATGTGGCCATTCCTGGATTTCCATGAGTCGACCGTGTGGCTTCCTCGCTGACCTCCTCAATTGTCCCAACCGACAGACTTACCAAACCCTGATCGCACCACCATACACATGTCCCATATGCAACAATGGCTTTGCAGACCAAGAAACGATCGAGATGGTCCAGGGGCCTTGGGGCTGTAATCAGATGATTCGGAACCATGTTGGAGGTCACTATGCTATCCCAGGCCAGTGGGGCAATGCACACTTGATGGCGGGGAGATGGGGAGGACCTGCCCTCACTTCAAGTGCCACGTCTGATGTTATGATTTCCGTGAATCGGCTAAACCAGGGGTTTACCTACGACCACCGGCTTACGGGTCCGTATGGCCCTCGAGGGATAGTTGCGCATGCTCCAATGATTGCAAATGGACCAATGATGGCCAGTCCGGAAATGATGACAGACGAACCAATGATTTGGGACGGCGGGTACTATGACGGCAGGCGCAAGAGGAGAAGGCATAAGAGTCATTACAAGTACAAGTATACGGACAGGCCAGCGACCAACTGCACGGTGATGTGAGCTAGTGGCACGGTGAGAGGATGAAATGAGGGGAATCACGGCTCTCGGCTCTGTTAATCGGCTTGTATAATGAATTTTATTCAGTGAAACAGGAGGATAGCATGAGGTTTGGGTATAATGATGAAGTCTATATCGTCCGAAAGGTGGCCGATGTGAGAGTGAAGCAACCACGCCCCTGGTAGCGAATTAACGGCCCGCTTAACTTTTAGGGCAAGACCCTGCGTCGACACGCCCAGCCAACGGTCAGAACGTCCCCACGCAATCGAGTGAGGCGACGAGATTATGTTGCTGAGCTGTCCTTCATGCTGGAATATGTCTGTCGGTTGCTCTGGTTGTAAAGAAAGGATTTTGTGAAAGCCTTCCAGACGGTATTTTAGTTTGCGTGTGCTCTTGCTTCCTTTGAACGGGCAATTGTCGGCTACGTCACTTGTCACGGGTTCCAAGCTCCCTGCATCCATGGATGGTGCCCAAATCATTACACGACTCCTCCTAACCTCGACGCCATCCGCAAAGAACACCGTTACCAATAATCCAACCCACCACCCGCACTCACAATGGCAACCAATGCGCCCACGCTGATTAACTTGCCGCCGCCGCCATCTGGAGAAGAGACTCCTGGAGACGCACCGTAAGGCATATGGACTGGGTGGGGTTGACTGATATGTCCGACTAACGCTGTACGTATAGGGGCACTCCCAATTCGGTGACAACTACCATGTCTGAGCTCTCCACTGTGGCTATCAAGGACGGCCATCGGGGTCACTTTCCTCATCATCGCAATCCCGCCGAAGCGGAGCGTGCTGACCGCATCTCGCGCCTTGCGGGCCTCGAGCGCGTTGCAGTATCGGGTCGTACGCCCCAAGGACTCAACCCAGGCAGCGCCGCCAATGCTCCGCCGGGCTACTTTGACGCAAACAACCAGCCGCAGCTCTTCCGTGAGCGCAGTACTGTCGGCAGCGCCAGCGCAACTGGCTCTGTGGGCGGCCGCACAACGTGGGCCAGCGGCAGCGACATGTACGAACCGGACCGCATGAGTGAGGATCAGGACATGGACACGTCAAGCATTGGCGGCTTCAGTGACGAAGCGGCTTCCTTGGTCGGCTTTGGGGAGGGTGCAAGGACTCCAGCCCGACAGCACAGCCAGCTTGGTAGCCCTGCGGTCAGCAAGGCAAGCGCAGTGCCTGGCTACCTGAGGGACGGAGCGCCAGCCAGCCCATTGACGGGTGTCAGCGTACCTTTGAGTTCGTCGGCGCAAACCATGTCCAGCACCGAGCAGCAAAAGAAGGAGGCGCGCATGATGAATGGCATGACGTACGACGAGAATGTAGTGGATACTACGAGCCGTGCACCCCCCGCCAGTGGCCGCGACGGAGACTCGACTTCAGGAGACGCTATCCGCGAGCGCATGGCACAACGCCAGGCCGACCAAGACGCTATGGATGTTGAGCAGCAGAAGAAGGCCTAGCAAAAGTCTGGGTTGTCATCATCGTCGTCTGGGATCATGTTTTAAGACAGGCGTTGGGGGGTAAATGTTACGGCCACAGAAGGCTGCAAGTTTACGGTTATTCACGAATAATCACGAGTTTGTACATGTACAATGCAATGTTAGTCGCGAGTAGTACATTTTTTTTGGCTCATCTCACTATACAAGACACTGTAGCACCCCTC
>Ga0265798_10001228_pt1 | contig 40548 bp, 32 predicted proteins | sample P3T30metagenome_FD_192430 | JGI IMG/M metagenome (GOLD analysis project Ga0265798, IMG submission 192430) | Plant litter microbial communities from East Loma Ridge, Irvine, California - P3 T30 | ecosystem: Environmental > Terrestrial > Plant litter > Unclassified | place: USA: California... | reverse complement strand
GTCTGTAACTTAACTAGTTAGTTCATGTTATAAGTTAGGTATGTATTTGCGTTGGGCCAAAAGTGGGGCCCGATGAAAACGGTTAGTCGCCTCGGCCGAAGTTTAGTGCTACAGGAACGCGATCTTTCAGCAGGTGCAGCAGAGAGACGCGTCGTCGATCATGATCGCTACTTTTTGAAGTAAAGCAGCAAATATGAACATAAATAGAATACGAAGCTGATAGACCAAATTGTGAAGAGAGAAGCAATTACGTCACAGCTACCAATGGACTACGGTCAATGCAAGTCTCAAGGCATATTGAAGGTAGTGTACACACAAGTTGAACGGGAGCAAAGATCAATCACAGCACGGGACATGCTTCATTTGACTGCCCTTTCAACCTGCAGGACACGAACACACCAACACCCTGAGGCACGACACAACCACGAGGCAGAAGTAGCACGAAGACGTAAGACACAGCCCTTCGCACAAAAAAGGTTCGAACGACCACATCGCAAGTTTTCAATTAGTAAAGCCCAACGACCCCAAATCCGCCCCCATGTGCGCAACTCAGGCACCCTATGCTCCGCGCATTTCCTTTCCCTTCCGAACTCAACATGTCCCAAGATCAAATCACCCCTCATCCTCCCCAAGTTTCATTCCACTCAAACTTCCTCGTTATCGTGATGCCCTTCCCAACCGTATCGGTCGCCAAATGACCCACCGCCACCATGCCATCCGAGCCTCTGCGTATAGTCGTGGTGGTCGAGCACATCTCATCTCGATCGGGCCTCCACGTCCTCGAGTGCTCATTGTCTTTTCCCACGTGAAGTTCCAAATTATTTCTTTGCTTCGTCAGAAATTTAGCGTCGACGCTTTTCCCTTGTACTGACGCGCTTTTGTGTTGCGTTGAGCTTGTGGTTTCCCTCCATTGCCGAATTTCCTTCTTCAGCATGTGGCGTGTATGAGTGGTCGTTTTGATCGGTTGTGTGGTTGCGGCGTGCGAGATCAGTTTTCTGCCGGCCCCGGAGTCGAGACTGGGTGGTGTTGTTTTGAGCCACGCTTTGGGTGCAAACATGTTGTTGGGTTCGAAGACGAGTGAGCGGTCGGGGGATGATGTAGCATGCGCGAGGGCCTGAGCTGGGTGACAAGTTTGCTCTTCGGATGCTGTGTGCTCGATGACTGAATGACCAATGCGATGGTGGAAGGAGGCTGGAGTGGTGGGGATATTGAAGTCTTTCGTGTGTATTCCCGGTGATGAGAATGGGTCGAAAAGCGGTATATCGCCGAGCGAAATAATGGAAACGCATCGCACTCCTGGAGTGACTGTGCGCTTCTCCTATCCTACGCAATGTCGAAGATCTTCCCACCCTTCTGCAGTTCAGGTTTCACAATCATTTCCGAGCCGCCAGTCTTCGTTTGATCGGGTACGCAGCTGTGTCTTGTCATTGCTGCCGAGTCAAAATTATGATGCGCTACAAAGAGAATGAGCGAGCGCCTTCATCGGTTTATTTTGGTAGCGAAAAGCAAAAAGAAAGCCTTTGATGACAGAACTACGCTTTAGATATGGGGGACCATCAAAACGCCCTGCTAGTCCTTTCATATTCACAAGTGGAGCTTATTTATTGAGTATGTCAAGTAATGCGAGTAGCTATCCATATGTTGAGCAACGTGATGCAAGGCATCGTGGGAACGATGATTTGTACAACGATGTAACCCCACAGCTCTAGGAAGCGCGCACAGCGCAGGAAATCTGGTCGACCGGAGTGGTCTTACAGCTGTTACTCACTACAAACCATGCTCACGGTGAGATGACCCTTCGCATGAGCTTCTGTGCACATCCATAGAAGCTTGGCTCACGCACATGAGGATTGAGGCTTTGCTTTTTCTTCATGAAAGACGCAGCCATGATGAATAGATGTTCCAGCTCATCAGTCAGGCTGCGAGATCCGACGCCTTTCGTTTGCTGCCGAGACTTGCATCCCCGGTAAGCCAATAGGTCGTCGCCAAGTTGGGAGCTTGTGCAACCAGGCTGAAACTCTCCAGTATTGGACTGGTACTACCCAGCAAAAGGAAACGTCGGTGACCTGATTAAATATCCTAACGAGTTACGAAAGCATTGTCGTCGTAGATCCGGCTGAATTTAGAGTTGTTCGAGGTCATCGTCGACGCCGCGGGTTCTCTGCCGGTTTCGGCGAAGCAGGTGGAAGCTGGCGAGCATCGCGAATACTCGCACATAGATATGGGTCTTTGCGGAGTGGTCGTTGCGTCGATAGTCTAGCCGACCGTCACTGGTGCCTCGTCAAATCTGCCGGGTTGACCACGCTGAGGTCTGTCAAGATACCAACATCCTGTTTCAGCCGCCAAAGAAATTCTGGAATATCGGCTGGCGTTTGGTTCCACGGATCATCTTCACCGTACATGATCCATCGCCCTTGGTGCTGAATCTCCTCGTCAGAAGGGATGTGGCAGTTCGGGTTCTTGGGTGACATGGTAGCAGCTACCCATCGCTTGATATCCGTTTCGAACACTCGATGAAAGTTGGTGTCGTCCGGTAATAGCACCGTAGGTTTCCCGTTCATGTTGAACATGGTCATGTTCCGAAAAGGGTCCGTGACGCCGTTCTCGGATTCCGAAGGGGCTCTTAGGGCTGTGAAAGCGTTCGTTGTTGGAAGTGTTGGAAGCAGATTGCTCGTGTCTAGCCGAGGCGATGCGCTGTTAATGAAACCGGCCGATTCCCCCAAGCCCGGTTGTGGAGACATGTAGAAATCATGTTCAAGTGCTTCTAACCCCTCCATCAGCCCGGCTCGCTGCTTGAAGCCGGAAAGCCACGTCGGAGTGGAGTAGATCCCCTTGACTAGCCAATTCGCGAACATGTCAGACGGCGTGCTGGACTTAGATTCCAGTTGTCGAATTATCTCACACATTTGTGTTTGCAAATGGGAGTCTGTGATCGGATCGCCACGCATCTGTTGCTCAAGAACAAAGGCGCGCAGGCTGTTCTCTAGTGGACATTGATCGAAAAGATGGTCCTTGCCATTGGCCTTGAGGTGCTGATGTCGGCTCTCGCTTGCAGTTCGAATCGGACCAAATCTCGCTTGCGTAGCTAGGTCTATGGAAGACATAATCAGGTCTCGGAACCATGAGTCGTGGCTGACAAGTGCTCCGTGAGTCTCATGAGCCTGAACGTCAGCCGCTGCTTCTGCAGCGAAAATCACGCGGCACGCATCGAGCTGAATAGCATCATTCGTAGGCATCTTTCGGTGGGTATCGACAAAGATCTGGATGAAGAACTCAATCTCGATCTTGATCAGCTCATAAGCGTTTGGCGGAGATCCCCAAGGAGGGTCTGTGGCTCTCATAGGTACAAGTGTGTTGCGTTCATAGTCGATGAAATCTTGTTGTTCCTGTCAGTTACCGAGTTTCAATGCGGATGCCAATGCTTACAAGGCGGCACAGAGTTTTCAACCTGATATGAGGCTTAGTTTGTTTGCTCTCATCACTGGAGTCCTTACTCACCATCTGGACCACTGCATTTTCGAACCCCCAATCACCCTTCCAGTCGCGCATCGTAGCTCCAGCCTTGAAATGATCGCCCAAATGATCTGTCCTCTCGAGCCACGTGCTCATCTCAAGCGAGCAAAATCCGCAGCGTGACTTGATGTCAGGCATTGGAATCATCCAGCTCTTCATTGACCAGCTCTCGAATTTTGCATTGTGTACAAGCCGCAAATGCTGTACGAGATGGTCTTTGCGGTGGAAAGTGCGCTCGTCAAGAGTTCGGCCCATGCATGACGAGTAGTGGTGGGATTCTATATGGTTATCTTCGGGCGCAAACTCACCGCAGAATACACAGCAAAGCTCCGTGGTGTCAGGTTTGGGTGTCCGAGGCCCATGTAGGCCACATACCCACTGCTCGAGAGGCAGATGAAGGGATTTCTCGTGCCGCTGCCAGTCAAATTTCGTCTTGAAAGTTTCTGTACAAAAAGTACATTGATACGGCAAGTCGAGATCAACGGCAGCATCCTTCTCGGTGCGACGACGCCTACTGGCACGTTTCCTTCGAGTTGGTCGACGCACCCTGAGCGACGACTGCGAGCCGGATGAATAGTGTTGCGATTTCCCGCTGGATTGCGATGTTCCAGCACTGCTGGCTGATGACATATCCAGCGGTGTTCGCCACGGATCATCAGCTGAATAGTCAATGCCTGTGACGCTATGGAATGCTGCAACTGTATTAGAGTAACCAATCGAGCTTCACGAATCACTTTATCAGTGGAAACTTACCGGATTCGCTCTTAGAATCTGATGCCATTGCCCGAGCGATGTCGCCGACGTCAGCCGGCTCGTGTTCCGGTGGCGAATCTACCCAACGCTCCAATGGATTCATGGTGCGATGGTCTCGTCCAATAGCTGGTGTACCAGGCCTTTGAATGATATCTACAGGACTTGTCGCATCGTTGCGCACCTGTGGCGTTGCAGGACGTGTGCCTTGAACTTTACCGCGTCGACGAGCGTTGGCGAACCAATTCGCCAGCTGTGCTTGGTTCAAGCCCGTACGCTGCTGCAACATCGCCAGGTCATCTTCTCTCGGGTATGGATGTTGTTGGTGAACGGCAAGCCAGTTTTTCAAAGTGCGAATGACCTCGCGAGAAAAACGACTTCCGAGTTTAGGTCCCGCAATAGGTGTACCAGGAGTAAGTGGTGAGGAGATGGCAGTGGAGTTGGCTGATGTCCCGTCCAAGGCATGATCTGACCAGCGACTGCTGAAGTCGGTTTCGATCTGCGCGGCAGCCAGAGCAGATGACAGGTGCGTGAAGCTACCATCTTGGAAACCGAAGTTTGAACAGTCGTCAAAGAGATGGAAGGGATACGAAGCGTCCTGATCGCCATGGCCCTGATCATTGGATGAGTCGCACATCGCTGTGACACGCAATCACATGGTATGGTATTTTGAAGAAGAGATTGAGTCTTGGGATACAATGCGGAGATGAAGCCGGGGCAGCAGCTGACTCATGATATGAGCTAGTCGAAAGAGGTAAAGCGTATGTCATCCACGCCTTTTTCCACCGCAGCCGTCGCAGACAACAAGTGGATTTCATGGCGGCCAGATGTATTTCAAGCCTTGTCTGAACAGTGCACGATGATTGGATCCTTGATTAATGTCGTGCGAAAATGTGAACTTTGAAATACCATACACCCCTCCATTTTATCTCGTCCTTCCCAGCTACCCAATTCCCGCAGACAACAGCATATGACTCGTCTGGTGCTGGAGCTGCTTCAGCGTTGTGAGCCTGTCGGAGTGCTTGGACGTGACATGCGTAGGTTGTGCCATCTCACCGCAGTACCAACCTCCCCAACATGCCCCTCAACGCCTCACCCCCCTCCTTCCCCTCCCTGCCCAATCCCTCTTCAATCCCCCTCACCAGCGTATCCGTCTTGCCTCTCAATTCCTCAATTACCGCCCGACTATACTCAAAGCTACCCATCTTCTCCATATATCGTAGCGCATATCTCTTGACCTCCTCGTCCGTGGTTTTTTGTTTCAGGATGTTGATGAGTATTTGGTTGGAGGGGTCCGCGCGTATGGCGTGTATGACGGGGAAGGAAAATTTCCCTTCTGTGAGGTCTTCGCACAGGCCTTTGAGGGAAGAGTAACCAGATGTGGGGGAGAGGTTGAGGTGGTCGTCGAGGATTTGGAAGAGGAGACCTATTGTTGAGACGAGGGGGGCGCAGTCGCTATTCAATGCGTTAGTGTTTCTATTTTAAGTAAGGGAAAATTTGGGACGTAGGGGTGGTAGGATGATTGGGACGTACACTTCTACTGCGCTCTCCGCTTGCATGAGCTTGATCGCTAATCTAAAGAGCCCGCCTGTCTTGTTGCCCACCATTTCGAGGTAATCGGCTTCACTTGGACACGTCAGGCTGTCGCGCCAGTAGAGATCCATGCCCTGGCCGCGGTGCAGGTTTAGTAGCTCTTCTGTGAAGATCTCGATGAGCTTGGGGTTCTGCATGGCGAGCAGGTCCTGCAGCGCCTTAAAGTAGACATAGTTTGCCGAATTGATCGTCTGCGGCGTGCCGAATATCGAGTGCGCGACTGGTATGCCGCGTCGTAGGATAGATGAGTCTTCGACATCGTCAACACTGAAAACATATTAGTACCGTGGTGACAGACTTTGGTGTTGGAAGGTTGGAAGTACAGTAATGAAGCAGTATGCAGCATGCCCACCACCCTTGTAATAACCTCAAGTCTCTCAGGCGGCACCTTGAGCCACAAATTGAATGCTGCAATGCACTGGCTGCGTATATCTTTTCCCGGATGCGCCTCGAGGTAATCATACGGCCCCAGCAGTATGCGCTCCTTCTCCAGCGTCCACGCCGCGCCATTCCCGTATATCAAATCCTCGCCTACATCCTTTGCAGCGTCGCTGGGCGGCGATATCGGCGTCGGGTAGTTTGTGCTGACCTCCAGACTGCTGGCGTGTGTGTGTGGCATCGCGTCCTCGTGACTCGTCTTGGTCTTCTTGCTCTGGCTCATCCACGCGACTTCGCTCAGGGGGCGCAGCACACTGGTTCTGTGGTTGAGGCTGTTGCCATTCAGTTGGCCTGTCGAGCTCGTGCGGGGCGGAATGGCGTTGGGCGATGCGAAGGGGTGCGACGGCATCGTGTGGGAGGAAAGAGCGAGCGAGCTTGTGCGGACACTACACTAAGGTGGAGACGGACGCGGCCATGCGTGTCTGCCTGGCGGTTCGCTCGGTCGGTGACGGAGCGCGAAGGCTTGGGAGTGTCACGATGATGTTGGGCGTCACGGAGCGCTGCAGACCGGCATTATTCCTGTTCTTGCGGTGGGAACGCTGTGCGTTGTTCAGCGGCACAACTTGGGGATCACATGGTTATATCATTGGGCGTATTGTTCCCTGGCAATCTAATGTACAGCTGCTCTCGGTGTAGCACGATGAGCTCCAATGCCGATGCAATGTATGACGCGGGAGCTGGCGCGTGAGCTCTGCCGCTAGCCGCGCACGGCTTGTCGTTCCTTGCACTGTCTTGCATGTGATCTAGCACCATGCTAGTCTTGCCCAACACCATGTCTGTTTTGCATTACTCAGACTGCATTCGTTTACATGATGCTGCAATTGGCGCAGCCTGAATGTATTGAATTTAGTCAGCAACATGCGCAAAAGAACTTCGAACTTCAAGCCATTGGAAACTTCTGTCTTACGTACGACCTTGGGCCGATTCGGCGGGTTCCAAAGAAATGCGCCAGCTTTTGCTTTATTCACTCTCGCTCAGTACACTTCGACCTGGCTAATCGAATAGGTTCACACCATCGGCCATCGACATACGGAAGATGTTACAAGACGCGAGAACGTATAAGCACGTCTGGCTTGAATTGTTCGCTCATACTCGATTCAGGTATCCACAAGGCTCCCACGCCTATTCACTTCGTCTCCTCCGCACTCCGACTCAACACTTCATTCAACTCGCTCCTGACCATGCAATTCTCAATCTTGAAACTCTGCGCCAACTCCTCCAGTTCCGCTTCACTCTTCCCCTCAAAATACTCTGCACACTCCCACCCGAGATACTCACTCAGCAGCGTCTCCCTCACCACGCGCTCAACCTGCCTCTCAATCGTCCACAGCGGACTCGGATACTTGCGATTATGCAAGTGCTTCGGGACCCACTCCTTCATCGCCGTCATAAGCGGTTCATACACGTGCTTGACCTTATCATCATTGCTGCCCCAGAAGTCCGCGCTCAGATCTTTCTTCTTCTGGATGAACGGCGCGAGCAACTGCATGTATGCTGATGCGGGGTTCATGTATACCATACCCTGGTAGTTGATGTCTTTGTACGTCCAGATACTCCAATGGACATCCGTCTCCGCGTAGATTGCAACTTGTTCTTTCAACAGCGCGATGCGCGAGCTGTTCACTTCCTCGGCGGAAATGCCGTTTTCCTCGGCGGACGCGTAAACGGGGCCAAACTCGCCGTTGTAAATCGGCACATTAGCGGCGCGCATGAACTTGACTTTGCGCTCGAAGGAGCTGCGCAGCTTGGCTTTCTGCTCGGGAGTTCCAATGTATGTACCGCCGCGTGGAAAGCCAAAGGAGGAGTAATCATGGCACGCGTAGACGGAGTTGGGCAGTGGCTCGGCGGGAAAATGCGTAAAGTCCATGGCGTAAGTATTTCCGTCGATGAAAAGCATATGGTCTGGATCGACGGTGCGAATTGCCTTTTCGACACGCTTGTAGAATGCGATGAGGTTAACGTGGTCTGGATCCGCGGGCTCGTTCAGAGGGTTGTAGCCTGCGACCCAGGGGCAGCTGCGATAGTGCTGTGCGATTTTGACCCAGAGATTTACGACGCGGTCTTGGAAGTGCTTGAATTTCCAGAAGAGCGCTTTGGTGATGCCGGAGTCGGAGTGCCAGTCTTGGTTCTGGCCGCCAGGTGCAGTGTGGAGATCGATGATGACATATATGCCGTGTTTGGCACACGCATGAACAATGCGGTCCAGGAGTCGGAAGCCCTCTTGCTTGATGAAGCCAGGGTTCATATCGTCTTCGAAGTGACGATAGTTGATGGGTACACGGATGCTGTTGAGGCCGAGCGACGCCAGGAACTCGGCATCTTTCTCAGTGAAGAAGTAATGTAGGAAGCGGTCAAAGTAGAAGTCGGCTTTCTCTTTTCCAAGTACAGCAGCTAGTGCTTCCCTATGTTCATGCTCGTGACCAGTGAACCCTGTAATGAAGTTTTCCATGTTGAGGTGGCCACCCAGGCCAACACCCTTCAGTATGATTTTCTTGCCATCGCCGTCAACAATTGAAGACCCTGAAGTACGAAGAATAGTGTGAGATCGTGGCCAACTGGTCACGTTGGGCGTTACTGATTCTGAGATCAATGCCGCTGGTGCCATGTTCGATTGTGCGTGGAGGGACAGTACAAAGCTTCGATGGTTTGGGGGTGGAAGTTGTAGGAGTGTTGCAATGCTCCAGAAAGGTCCCAGCGAGCATTTCTCTCTTATGTCTGACTTGTATCCCAAGAACGTGCTGGCGCGGATGCTTCGCATTGGCTTGTTGACTCGTAAAACCGATATTCCGCGGTACTTCGCCAATGTATGGTAGCGTCGGGCGAAACCACCAATACCCGCGACAGGGCCAGGGTATCTGTATACTCCACAGCTCACGACCGGGGAATTTCCAGAGAGGAGTGCTTTTAAAGATCCAACATTCAATCTCCAATGTCATTTCGAATCGACAGGTCTAGTCCAATTTCCGTCGACAACGCTCGTATAATCGACAAACGATCCCTGACATCGCAACACTCCTCTTGCCACAAGCTAAGTACCGCTGCTGCGGTTGATACCGCATGCTGCCATCCAGTTGGTAACAAGTCTGTACGCCCGGCAAGTTGCGCTGCTATTAGCATGAGGGCGCTCCGGGCACAAGTACGGAGTGCCAGCCAAGTACCGTGGTGGCGCATCTCGAAGGATGCTGGCACTTGGCCCTCCATCCGCTGCACGCAACACTTCAGTGCTTTGCGCGCGTAAAATTCCAGAGTTTCTGCAATTTCGGCATGTTCTGGAGGCAGGGCGAGGGCTTGCTCGAGGAACGGAATGTAGAGGACGTCGTAGCTATCAAGCAGTCGTCCTCGTAATATGAAGTGGAGAGTGCTCTCTTCAGGGTCAAGAGCGCTGAAAACGTCTGGCATTGAACTTGCCCATGCTTGTAGGTGTTCTTCCAATGCAGGAACCGCAAGCCGCAACTCAAATATACTCTGGGCGTGCTTCAAACTCCTCTCGACGGTGTCGCGAATGTCCAAGTCCAGCCTACGCAAGGATATGTCAGCAAGATAATAGTACCATCGCGGCTCTTGTGACGGATCGGTCACTGGAGGCTCGGGGATGTGTTGAGGATATCTGGTATCAACAATGCCAGTTGCGGGCAAATCCAGATGCATCCGGAGCTCGATCTCCGATTTCCAACAGGACCAGTAGACGCACTCTTGGAGTGAATACTGAGCCGGGGGCGTGCTCTTCGAAATATCGGGTAGTATACACACTACGCCTTGCGCAAACATACGCCATGCTTCCAGCGGCTTCATGCTATACATGAAGTACACACCAGCGAGAAAATGGCACTGTGAGACGATCAAGTCATCCATGGCCATCAACAACCCGAATCTTCGTTGAGCTGCCGCGAAATATGAATTGGCTGTGACCCAATCGGCTTGGTTGGCATTCGGAGACGCGATCGAGCCCAAGGCGCAGACAAGCAGCACAAGGCAGGACTCGGCATCCCAGCCAACGCCATTCATACACACGTTGTTCAAGGTTTGGCGTAAGAAATGCTCTTCGAGGACAGGGTTCTTGCTGAGTACATGCTCGAAGCAATGATGGAGCAGCTGCTTGCATGCATCGGTTTCGAGATCGAGGTTTGCGCTTTTCGCTGGCTTCCATGGGGCTGATTGTCGTAGCAGATCTACTAGTCCAAGGTTGCTGTGGAATTGGTCCCCGAAAATTGGCCATCTGAGAATATGTTCTACTGTGTTCGACAATGCTCTAATTTCTTGAGGCGGCCTGCTATCAATGTGACTAGCAGGAACATGCGAAACGCCTTCAGTGTTTACGGCGGCGAAGCTCGACGTCACTGTATCTGAAGAGGTGTACGCGATGGCTTGAGATGATACGGATAAGCCTGTCGAGATATGTGCTTTTAGGTTTTCTTCGAGCTGGCTTAGACGATCAAGAATAGCAAGGCTTGCGGGATCATACGCGGAAAGGTCGTAGGTGGAGTAGATACATGCGGCTCCAGAGCTTTCGCAAAAGGAGCACGTCGGCCGCCGATTGTCGCACTTTGTTTTGCGAGAGCGACAAGTCTGACATGCAGCGACTGCTCTTTTGCGGGGGTAGGCTGAAGATCCCCGTGGGGCAGGACGCTTTCGACCTTCCGGCTCGTTAGCCATAGGTAGTCAACGCTCGCTTGGGCGTCTGGGACGGTCACAGATCCGTTGGATGAGATGTGGAAAGGAAAGATGAGATGCAAGCAGCGGACGGGGAGTGTCGGTCTTAATTCACACCGACGCGCTAGCTGACGTAGATGAAACTCGGCAGGCACGAGTCAGGATCAAGACGCGACCTGGACAACACAACATTCACCGATGTTACAGTGTGCATTCACAGCGGCAACCACTATCTTGAAACGACGTTCAGTGTCTCTACACCTTTCTGCTGAACAAGTCAGTCCCACGAAGACCCTCTAAGCCTCTACTGTGTCCAAAGCCTCTTTACGCTCAATGTCCTCCGACTGATACGATCCCATGCGCCTTGGCGAGATCTTTTGCTCGAACAGAGTGTTTATCTGGTCGAAAGACTTGCCCTTGAGCTCCGGTATGTAGAAGAAGCACACCGTGGTGGCGATCGCGGCCAGGCCGCCGAACACGAAGCCAAGCTTGCCTCTCAAGTTGCCCTCGTCGGGATTGATCATGTAGGGGATGGCCACGTTCATCGCGATACCCATGACGGATTGCGTGGCAGTAGCAAGTGCAGTTGTGTGACCGCGGAGTGACGGTGTGGAGGTTTCTCCCAAGAGCACAAAGGCTAAAGCTCCAATGGTGTTGAAGTACACAAAGGCGTAGATGACAGTGGCCGCTGCTTGTACCCACTTTGCTCCGTTGGAGGGTACTACGTCCATGACACCGATGAGAATCAAAAGACCGGTGAGCGTGGCCATACCAGCGATGAATTGGGAGCGCCGTCCGAACTTGTTAACCTAGAGGGAGATGTATGAAGTCAGTGTATGTCTCAGACGCATTTCGTACATGCGACTTTGCTTACTGTAAACCATGACAAGAAATTACCGAGCACTCCGCAAGCGGTAACGCCAACACCAAGGTCGAAACTCTTCGAAGGATCCAGACCCGCAAGTTGGAAGAAGTAGCTGCTGTATCCAAGGACGAAGATGATTCCGACCAGATGCTGGCAAAGGAATGCGCCAGTAGAGATGCCCGTACGGATCAGATTCGTGCCCTGGAAGCATTGCATTATGCTAGGCTTCTCATTCTCAGCGTGGGCAAGGTGGCTGGCTCTCATGGCTGCGACCTTGACATCGACCCGCTTGTCCTTGCCCCACAGTATCTTCATGGCCTTTTCGGCCTCATCATATCTGCCCCTTCTGACCAAGTACCACGGCGACTCGGGAGCGAACCACAGACCAGAAAGGAGGAACGCCACGAAGAATAATTGCAGGGCAAACGGAGCGCGGTAGGCCCATCTGTCCTCACGTTCGCCAAAAGCTTTGACTGCGGCGTTGGAGAGGAGCTGTCCAAGTGCAATGCCGAGGTTGACACCAGCCGTGGAAAGACCGCGAAGGACGACTGGAGTGATCTGCATGATCGGTCAGCTTGAGTTCATTGTTCACTGGGGAGTAGACAAGTCACTAACCTCGGAAGTTACCAGTGGTCCTATCGAGAGGTAGAAGCCCAGACCCAGCCCAAGTATCAGCTTGCTCATGAGAAAAGCAACTCGTGTGACAGAGAGAACCTCCCCGACAATACCGCCAGTGCAGATGATCAGACCAACAAGCAGTGCACCTCGGCGCCCGATGCGATCAGCTGTCCAGGCGCATGCAAAGCCTCCGAAGAATTGGCCAACGGAACTGACCATGTTGAAAGCTGTCTGCCAGTCTGCAGGCAGTACAGCCTCGCCCTTGAATATGTACCCGAAGTCGCGTCGAAAGGATGCTACACCAATCATAGCACCGTTCACTTGAGCATCGAAACCCCTGGACAAGTCAGCCTGCGTCCTCTTCGATGCCGTTCGAAGCTGCCTTACCATCCGACCGCAGCCATTGCGTAAAAAAAAGACCACCAGACGAGAGCCGGATGATGACGGGCAACATATCTGAATGTCAAACCTTCCTCATCGATACGATCAGCTCGTAGTGCAGCTTTATCGATCATCGTCGAGCCATGTAGACTTTCGTTGTGTACAGTCGTCTCCGTATTGGGCTTGTCCATCATGATGGATGAGGAATCGAAACGAACGATAGACTGTATGAGTATAGAACTCGTTCTGAATCATAGCAAGCATAGATCTGCGTCCTCTCTTCTCCTTATATAACAACAGTTGGTGAAAATGAAGGCGACAACCACATAGAATACTACTAGACGGAAGAGGTTAAACACAGCCTTCGAGCGACACTCCCCGAAGCCAAGCCCACGCTGGGTTAAGTGCCAAAACCCAGAACCCCTTCGTCGGGCTTCGTCTCCGCACTGGGGTAAACCCACGAGGCAGCGACCCCAGATCTCGAACTCGTCCACGGTCTCATAACATCCCTTACGAAATTCGCCTTCGATGGCAGTGCCAATACTACCAGCACCTGCGGTGTTTACTTTTCGACGAAGCGACGCTAACTTCCGAGCAGTGTCATGTCTTTCACGCGGTAAATGTAATCTGACTCGTAAAGCATTGCACGACACGATGGTGGCTCAGCCAAGCATCGACCCCGAAGTCTTCCGTCATGGATAACGGACCTGCTCTTTTGCCTGGTTCGCTGATTTGAGGATCCTGGAGATGAGGCAGAGACGACTTTGCCGAACGATTTTTTACGATCACAGTGGACGGAAGTTGTTGACGAAACGATGGAGACCTCTGTTTGAAGAGTATGTGGTGGCTCAAACCACAGAGTTGCGTCTCAAACTAGGATCACGTATTTGTGCAGCAGCAAATGCGAGAGGCTTCATACTATTCAGTGCTTGCATCTCACGTGAGATGAGAAGTAAATGGTGGTGCGGTATATCTCAAGACTTAACCTTGCATCAACGTACCAAACAATACACCGCTAGCTTAACATGAACCACGGTTCTCCGCTCACCACTCGTTTTAACTCTTCTACGACCCACACACGCCCACCATACCTATACAAAACAACCACTCCGATCTCCAGCCGGTCAATATGCCGCAAAGCCACTCGAACTCCAACACACTCACCATACACACCGCCGTCGACTTCGTGCGCGCCCAAGGCGTGGGCATTGGCCTCGTGCAATGCGCAACTCCCACCGGACGGTCCGAAGAGCGCAAATACGGCTTCAAGCGCTCGCAACTTGCGTGTGAGAACGTCAAAACGCCTGAGAGAGCGAACATGCTTGCCCTGCTGCATGCGCTAGGTCTGGCTCGAACCACGATCAAACGTCTTGGTGTACATGTGCAGACATTGACGGTATTCTGCAGCTCGTCAAACGTCTGCGACATCATCAATCACTACCTCGAATGTAGCTTGATAGAGCTTGAGCACGTGGTCAGTACGAATGACCGCGCGATGATCAGGAGGGTCGTTGTATCAGTGCGCGAGCTGGAGAGGCGCGGAGTTGAGGTTCGCATCGTACATAGTGTAAGCTTTCAGGTGAGCGAGGAGGCCGCCAGAGTGAGGACGCTGGCTCGACAGAAAGGCAGCAAGGCATGTCGCAGTCGGCGTCGCGCGAGGGTTTCAGTGGCAGCAGGAGAGTAGGCCATTACAGTACTGGGCACTTGGAAGGCATGGCTGTGACTGTTGTTTCGTGTGTTCAAGTCCACCAACGATAATACATCACAGACATGTCTCAAGCAAAGTATGGCACCATTCGCAACGGACGCGAGTCCAACCTTTCCTTCCAAATCTAGTATAAACGAACGACGAAGAACGAAACCATCTCAACTCACAACATCCAAACCGCGCCGTCAAGAGACCGGAGTGTTGGACGCCAGCCCCAAGACATGAAAACACAACCTAAACACCATCACTATCATCTCCTGTCTCCATCCTTCTATCCATCTCCTTTCATGCCCCACCTTCCACCCCTCAAAGGAACTGGTACGAAGCAATGTCAAAAGCAAAACACCCATTAGGCTGCTGTCCCGGACCCAACGTAATCGTGCCCGCACCGCCCAACGAGCCACACGGCTTATTATAAAACCGAACTATCGCCACACACAAACACATTAGCATTCCCAATCCAAACTCAATCACCCCCTGTTCCAACGACTTACTCGGCCGGTTTACATTCGCCTCAAGATCAAACGACGTGAAGGTCGCAGGCGTAGTAAGATTGCGGCACGTGCTCGTCCCGTCGTCTACTATGGACGCGTACTCGCCCACGAAGTCGCTGGGGTTGCAGCCGCGGTTGCCGCTTGGGGACACGTAGGCATAGACGACAACGGTGTTGGTGGGGATGGGTGCGCGGGGGGAGACGGTGGGGGAAGCGCTGGCGGCTAGGGCCAGGGAGAGGAGGGCGGGGAATGTGAAGTGCATTTTTGGAGGGCGTTGGGAAGTGTTTGTGGTTGTTTGGGGGGAAGAGTGTGTGGTGAGGTAGTAAGTAATGGGTTCGGTGCTGTCTTTTATATACCCGAGTATGGTATTGAGGGGTCGGTGGTCGACGTCTCTTCGTACGTACGTACATTATCGTCACGCTGACGGCCTCAGCTTCGTCTTTCTCGTGAAGCACATGTTGGTGGTGGCGTCACACGCGTGTCGTCCATCCACTGATCTCGAGGGTGTCAGGTCAAAAAGGCAAGTGACACGTTGAGTGGAGAGGCTGAGGTCAGCAATAACATGGCAGGCGGTGTGATGCGCAAGTACCAGATACAAAGTGGAGGCATCACGAAGTCGGAAAGACTATATTTGACTCGTTGTATAGTCTCTTACTGCTATGCTTTGCCATTCCGTTGGGTGTTAGTTCATCACAGTCTAATATGGTCAACCTTACTATCGTGCCCACATTAATCTCACGAACCGACGCTGAATGTGGAAGCTTCTTACCTCGACATACATGGCGCCGTGCGCTCATCCGCATCATGAATCACATACGGTCCCAAGACGAATTTCTCCCGTCGCACTCAACCGTCAACTTCGCCGGCCAACACGCCAATGTAGCCACTTCCCTATCGAACTAATCTCATGGACTACTCTGCTCTATCACAACAAGACTTGCCAAAAGTCCACTTCCTCATCACATACGACATGAAATACACATGTCCCCAACACGGGTGTAAGCTTACAGCAGAAGCTTATTGCAAGTAAGCAAAAGCTTCGACTAGGCACTTACGTAGTCTCTACAAGAAAAGTCGACGCATTGGGTAGGAGGTCATGATATCTGACTTTAAGCTGTCAGCTGAGTGGCTGCCCACGCTGACGGCACAAACAGCCAGTAAACAACAGCGTTTGATTCAACTGACGACGAGGTTGGTTAGCTAGTACTTTCTGTTGTGAATGCTGTGGGTGAGATTGAGCGTTATCTAAAGTCAGTCCTTCGACATTAGGAAAGAGCGTCACTTCACGACCAAGCGGATGCCAGACAGAGCACGTTTTTGTCTTGTCACCGCCCTTCAGGCAGCAACAATATATTACACTACACAACTATCTTATATTGCACCAGCCAACCAGACACGATAATTTTCCACGCATGGAAAATCGGGGTATGAGCAAAGAAAAGAAATGAAAAAAAGGGGCAGAAGCAGGCTACTTGGCAACACACATACACTAGGAGATAGCGGGATGCGAATGAGTGAGCGATGGCGAGAAGGTTTTTGGTTATCCAGATGTGAAAGGAAATGGCCCTGGGAAGGGGGAAGTACTGGTTGCTGGCCGAGTTTCGTACGTTCGTGATGGGGAAAGAGGTGCCTGTGTGGGCGCGTAAAATTCGAGATGGATGAGGTGTGGGCGGTGTTTATACCGCTTGATTGTAAGCAAGCCAGGCATCGTGCGCTTCGCGAAGAACTGTCAACTTGTCAGCATAGTTATTCCGCAAACTCAGAACGTGCATAGACTTACTCTGCAGCACCTGCGCCTGCGCAGTGTACGTCTCACACGCACACTGTAGCGTCCGCCCATCTATGAAATCCAGCACCACACTGTTAGGCATCTCCTGTCTGTCCTGATCCGGTGGGTACGGCGTGCGAAGCTCGCTCAGATGAAACCTCTTCACCACGCCCTTCTCATTGCTCTTACTCGGACTCAGCACAAGGTTACCCATGCTATCGATTTCGACCCATCTGCGGCGCCACAGTAACGTGTCTGGGAACTGGATGTTCAGGTCGCCAATGTGCACCGGCGGCGGGGGTTCGCGCAGCGAGGCGAGAGACGTGGTACGTTCGGGGTGGACGAGTGTGTTGATGTGTGATGGAGACTTCCACGGCATGGTGGACATGGAGGAGGACATGCGCTTGAACATTTTGGACGTGCGCGATTCTTTCTTGGCGGTTTTGATGGAGCGCTGGTCGGTCTCGGTGTCGACGCTGTGAATTGAGCGCGTTTCACTCATGCGGCGGCTGAAAGTGCGCCAGCCGCTCTCGGTGGAGGCACGAGAGGGCGGAAGGCTCTGCTCACGGGAGGAGTGTGATGTTGATGGCGGGATGGGCGAAGTCGTTGCAGATCTGCCGCGAACAGGACTCTTTTGCCTGCGTGTAGCTTTCTGGTGGTCGATAATCAAAGGACTTTGATGCAAATCTAGTGGCGTGCTCTCCGTTGGCATGGCTAGTGTGGGCATCTTGGTGCGCTCATCTCGGACGATGCGGGCTGTGACTTGCACCGACTCAGGCTGGGTCGCTTTCTGTACGTTGTACAAAGTAGCTTTGATAGGTTGCGGTGTCTTAGATCTCTTCCTGTCCGGAGACGACGAAGCAGACGAGGTCAAGAATGACGGGGCGCCGAGGCGTGTGATCGATCTCGAGGAGTTCGGCGATGTTTCTGTAGAGGCGGTTGCGAAGAATGAAGATTTGCGCTGAGCCAGGCTGGAATTGGGTGTTTGTGGTGTTTGACCAGGTGTCAAAGGTGGTGAGGTCTCTCGGTTACTTTTCTCTGCGAGGGCTCTTATTCTCTGCGAGATGCCCGAAGAGACGTTGATCTTCTTTGCTACACCAACATTGCTTGCGCTGACCTGTGGAGGCCAAGGACCGGAAGTCTTGCGTGACAGCAGTTCGGACGAAGACGAGTTGCTCATCTTGTGGTACGCTTGTGATGCTGATCGTTCAGGCATGGCTGGCTTATCGGGTGAGGCCTTGCGTGGAAACCAGGGCGCAATGGGCGACTTGTGGACCGACATGGGCTTCGCTTGCTGCACCGTTGCACTCTGTAGCTCTTCCATGAATGAATCATCGGATAAGTATTCCGCGTCTGAGTTTTCAGCGCTGACCTGGATGGGATCTAGCAACGCCCGTCGCTTTTCCTTCGTCTCGTACCAGCTCTGGCGTTTCGAGTTCGGGATGATGAGTGAATCGCGATTCCGCTGCTTGAACTTGGCGTCGTCCAATGGCGATGGATCGCCCGAGGGTACAAAGAAGGTGGTGTTACGCTGCGACCGTCGCCGCGCCTGGGCGTCATCGTGAGACTCTTCTGCCGCTGACGTGGTGTGTATGAAGGACGGAATCGGCGTTCTGCTCTCCGGAACGACTGTGGGTATGCTATCGACTGATTCCTCTTCGTCGACAAAATCCGAGTCTTGAGAGTCTTGTTCACTTTCTGATCTGTCGTCCTCTTTCGGCGCTGGATTGTCGTCTTCTGAGAGGGACGATGGCCGGGTCGACGGCGCGCCTGATGAACCATGAGTCTGCGTGGAAATGGGTGATGAGATGGATGCAGTCGAGTTCAGATCGACGGATTTTGTGCGGCTACTTGAGAAGCCCAAGCCTGAATGTGCAAGCTCCTGCGACGAAGCCGCATCGTGTATGGAAGGTGCGTCATCTTCGACATCTTTCTCTGGCTCGACTTCTGTTGAAACTGCTGTACTTGATTCGCCGACAGTAGGCGCATCATTTCGCTCGTGTGTATCCTCGGTCTTTCCTTCTGCCTCTGGTTCAGGTACTGTCTGTTCTGCCATCTTCTCATGCCTCTCGACTTGAGCCTTCATCTGCTTCTTGCGCAGCTCCAGCGCCTTCATAAGCCTAGTCTTCTCCTGTGAGCTGCCCATGGTCCTCGAAAGTGTGCTGTATCCCGACACTGGCATCGATCTTACACTCGCAGGGGTTCGGGCGGTGAAGTTCAATGACATTGGCGAGCTCGGCAGGTCTGGCGTTTGGGGTATGGGCGGCGGCTGAGGTATCGCGAGCGTCGGCGGACTGGCCATGTCTCGTGGTTTCGCTGCTCGTTGGTCGGCAGCCTTTTTGGTCGCAGAACGCAGACCAGCAGGTAATGAGGACTTGGGTCTCGATGGCACGTGTGCGACGCTGCCAGATGTCGACGGTCTCTTGCCCTCTAGCGACGGGCGTGGCCTCGGTCCAAGCTTCACCTTGGGCTTGGTGTACTGCGCGTAGTAGTGCTCGTACATCTCGTCGTAGTCTGGGCGTGCCGTCTGTGAGGACGTTCTCGACACTGCACTTGCCCCTGCACCTGCACCTGCACCTGCACCAGACTCAAACAGCTTGTCGTAGCTCTTGAGCGTCTCCTTCATGTCATCCAGATCAGATTCGGGCGCCTTGGGTGCTTCTATGACCTTCTCAATTGTGACGTGTGATATGTTGGGGGACTGCTTCGGCTCTGGGGCCTTGGTCTCCTCCAGCATCAGGGGCACCGACATGGCGCCGTCTGATATCATCGAGGTGACTCTATCGGGTACCTCCTCTGCGGGCTCTATTATGGTCGGTATGATGGATCGTGCCGTCGCTGGACGCTGGTCTTTCTGGTCATCCCCCCTAGGCGGGCTGCCCTCCTCGGCGGATTCTTGTATGTAGCTGAGCTTTTGCTGGCGCGTCGAGCCGGACGAGGAGGAGCTGGAGCCCGGCGCGGCGGTGTGCAGCTTGCAGGCGGCGGTGAGGGCGGCATCGCTGAGCTCTTCGGGTGTGGTGATGGACAGGACGATGTCGTGCGGCGCGAATTGCTCGGTGACGGTCAGGAAGTGGACGGCGACACGCGCTGGGGGTTGTTAGCACACACAATACCACCACATTCGTCTTCCAACGTACCCTGCAGCAGTCGCGATGTTCCGTCCGGCACGTATTTGACGAGCACCTTGCGGCGGCGGTACAGCATGAAGCCATAGAGCGGCGACTTCTCGTCGTACTGCGCGACGCTGGCCCGCGCCTCACCTGCGCCGCCCGTCCCCTTGGTCAGCACTGCGACAGCGTCCCTCGATATGTACTTCAGCAGGAACCTATACACGAAACCTTAGCATTGGCCCCGAGAGTGCGGAGAGAGACGGGGGTCGCGCACCATCCGCCAGCCTCGGCGAGGGCACCCTGGTACGCCTGTGTTACGCTGACATCGTCGAGCCCGTTGAGAGACATTGCGCCGTATTGGGCGTCATCCACAAACGCCGTGGGTGTTGCAGCCCGTGAAACTGTGGTGGTAGTCGTCGCCCGTGGTGTTCTGACTTCCACGGAGGCGACGGCGCGGGCTAGGGACTAGGGGAATGCGAATGTCAGGGTTCGGCTGCGCGGTTTGTCAAACGCCTGCGCCGTGGGCCATTGTTGTATGTAGGGCTCTGGCGGGCGATGGCGATGCAGTGTGCAGGAGAAGCAATCGTCAATACACGAGCTGCAAGATGTTGTTGCATGCAGCCAGCCCAGCTCTTACGGCAACAGACTGCTGGCGTTCGCAGGAAGGTGAACGTGAAGACAGGGCCGCCCGATGTGTTTCAGATCCACCAAGCGAATGACAGGGAGATGAACTGGCACGGTTCACCTCGCTGGAGCACCTCCGTTCTTTCTCTACCGCCCCGGAACTTTGTCGATCGCACATGGCGAACGTCAAGCGCCGATTCTGGCTTCAAATTGACGGCTCCCTATGCTCCTTTTCTCCGCTACGTGCAGCTACCGTGCGCCGCACGAGGGAGACGCCGCCCGAAGACCCACTTGACGCAGGAACGCTGCACGCGCGGCGAGGGTACCTAGTATACCACGAATTCCTACGGTATGCCAACTCACGTCCAAGTATACACAGTATATCAGGGCATGTCCTCTTGACTTACATCAAATACCAATGCACCACTCCGGGCTGCCTAGACTCTACGATGCGGTTGAAATCATAGGTGGTACTGTAGTACAGTTCCCCTCTTTGGTGCAGCCTCATTCTGGTTTGTCGGGAACTCGGCATATGCCATACTGCCCTGCCCCTCCTACACACAGCGCCCCCAGCATGTCAAATACTTAGTACTGGAGATATCGACACCAGCTCTCACTCTGAAACACAAGCACATATCTAAAAACAGCACAACTTTCCAATCTGTATTCATCCAGGAACCATCTTAAGTCCGTCGGCGTGCCTCCGAAATGAGCATCAGGTACCAGAGCAATTTCTCTGGTAGACTAGCAGGCACGCGACCAACACACGAACCCGAAACATTCGCTAGTCTTCTCCAGCCCAACATGCACCACCCCTACAGAATTACTTACACAAAGCTCCGCTGCTTAGGATTGATAGGTCTGGTGCCCCACCATTATCGATACCGTCGACTTCCCCCCTTGCACCACGCATACCGACCCGCTCGCGTGCAGCCAGAGATCTGCTTGCATGCTCTGGCCAGTCACCGGTCGGTAGCGGCCGCTTGCACGTGCTGTCAAACTGATTATCTATGCGACTACACTACCACCTACACTATCAAATACACATCACCAATTCTGCCCAACACACTACAAACGAAGCACCAACCTCACACACCTGGATCCCGACTCACCACAACACAACACCCACCCCCAAGCACCCCACCCCACCCGCACAATGCCCCCCATCCCACCCCCCTCCACCCTCCCCCACGCCACCGACTCAACCCTCAAACACATCCTCGACCTCCTCTTCGAGCCCTCACCCCCCCTCCACAACCTCACACTCCCCGTCCTCCGCTCAACCACCTTCCCCTCCTACGCCACCCTAATCGCCGCCATAAACGCACAGCTCGTCGGCCTCATCGACCAAGATGTATCTACCTTGTCTGAGATACTGTGCAGTCATCCACGCCTGGGTGAGAAGAAAGTCGATAGTGAGCAGAGTCGAAAGGAGCAGGCGCAATTGCAGGGTGGGGAGGAGGAGGGTAGGATGTTGGAGGGTTTGAATGGGAAGTATGAGGGGGTGTTTTTGGGGTTGAGATATGTGTACGTCTTTATTGGTTATTGACTTTGCTCTGAATGGACTATGATGGAACAAACTGCTGACGTTCTTCACAGTGTCTTTGTAAACGGCCGTTCTCGCCCGGTCATTATGGAGGACATGCGTGCGCGTATTGAGCGCGGGGATATCGACGCCGAACGCCGTGAAGCGATACAGGTACGTGTTATCTCCTTCCAAAATCCTTCCTTGCCCTTCAGTTCCTGATCGCTTCCGACTGCGCTGACACGCTCGCCAGGCAATGTGCGATATAGCCGCCGACCGAGCGGCTAAACTACAATCGCAATCGTGATAGATCCGTGATCGTGGGTGCCAGGTTGGCGGGCCTATAATGCGTCTGCGCTATAGAGTCGATCGCGATGTGTGGTATGCATGCGAGAGGTGGGAATGCGAAGCGGTTCCGGTGGAGTGGGTAGATAATTCAAGCTCACGCATTCATGAGATGAACATTATTCATGATCAGTTCGTTATTATACATAGTTCAAATCTTTCGATCCCGTTTTGGTTCGTGCCTTACCTACCTTCAAGCACCGATTGCATGTCATTTTCGCTACAAGCTTTTGTGTACGCCAGTGCAATGCTCAAACTTCCATGCCTCCTTCCTTTTTTCCCCACTTTGAAAAAAACTCCAAATCTATATGCAGTCCTTGCTCCAATGTCACGTCCGGAACTGCGCAAACATCAAATCCCTTTGCCTCTCCCTCTCCTGATCAACATGGCTATTCCGCCGCGTTCGATCGTCCGCTCGGTGTTCGCACTGCAGTGACATACGGCGTTGGTTGGGGTGCGCGTCGATGGCGAGAAAGTTGGGGGAAACGGGTGGGGGCGCGGTGGTGGGTGCGAAGTTGGGTGATGCGTGTGATGTGGTGGGTGTGAAGTTGGGTGATGCGGGAGGTGCGAAGTTGGGCGAAGCAGGAGACGTCGACACTGCTGGCGGCAATTCTGGGGATACAGATGTCTTTGACATTGTTGGTCGAAAGTTCGGCGACGTTGCGAACGAGTCTGAGCGCTTCGAGGGAAGTGTTGTAGCGAACAGCGCGTGGAAGTCTGGCGAGGTCGAGCCAATCGTCGTCGCAGCTGGAACTTGTGCAAACGAACTCGGCCATACGGTATCCGCACCGTCGTCAACCTGGTCGTAGTCACCAAACACTGGTTCACTATGATCCAGGACGTTGAAGTCCAACTGCGTAGTTTGCGGCGGTGTCTTCAGAACATGACTGGCTCGTGTTTGTAGCGTCGACGACGAGGTGGAAGTCACCGCCGAGGGCGACAAGGGCACGCTATCTTCCTCTTCTTCATCGTCATCGAACACGTACCTCGATGGCTCGTTTTCCTCGTCGTCCAGGTGGGAATAAGGGTCAGGCATGTCGTCGTCTGCATCGAAGGCGTCGTAATTCGAAAGGCCAAGTGGCGAAGGAGGGAGGGGGATGTACTCCCTCCGAGGTATTTGCGCGCATGGTAGTGCGTTAATGTACGCTTCATTGGGTGAGCGGTATTCTGTGGCGCTCTCTTCCCGTGCTCCTTTGGGTGGCGGTGAGGGTGAAGTGGGCGACGGACTTCTTGATGAACTGGGAGATCCTGTTGGGGAGCCGGACACCACGAACCGCCCACCTGTTCTCATGGCAGCAGAAGGAGGCACTGAAGGAGTTCGAGACGTGACAGGTCGTGTGTATGTGTCGACAGCGCCGTGATTGAACTCGAGCTTTGCTAGTTCCATCTCATCTTGATCTCTCCTCTTTTCATTTGATCTGAAAGCATGGTATCCAACTTCTTCTCGGGTGAGAAGAGCTCGGCGACGTATGCCGTTCAGGATCGCGGCCTTTCGAAGCAAATTTCGCCCCAGTGACTTTTGCTTCGCCCATACTGCAATCTTGGAGCTACCCCGGTCGACGATATTGGTAGCTGGGTGGGAGAATTGCGGGCTCAGTCGAGAGGTGATGAGGAATAGTCTTAAGCGGCGCTTCTTCTTCTGGATGCAAGAGTTATCGCCGTCTATGTCTGCCACTGCTCGACTGCGTTTCCTTGGCCGGGGTAATGGCCGGGGTGGAAATGTAAGACGCATCTCCGGTAACGACAATGTTCCGAAGGTGAGTGTAGGTCGTGTCTTCAGTCCCGCTGCGATGATGAAATCAAAGTAGTTGGTACTTCTTTCTTGTGAATTACCCTCGTCATCGACTAGCATCATCCTCCGTTACCCTGCTTCATGTGCTGCGTGTAAAGAGACAGTGAGCGGAGGAGACTATTCGGCATGCCTGCGTAACCAATGGACACCAGAGTTGCTCCAAGAAGATGCGAGGGTCTCTGCAAGTTCGTGCTATCGAGTAGATGTCGGGTCCTGCGGATATGGCGTGAAGACACCCGAGCGATGTGGATCCAGGTTGGTACCAAATGATCGTCGGGCCCTAGTCTGACAGAGCATCCAATGTCGAGGCCCACGAAGCATCACGAGACCATGTCCCAGCCCAATAGTCCGAAGCCGGCGGCTCAGTAGGGGTGTCTGTGTGTCGCACCCTGGATATTGTTTTCGCGATGTCGGAAGTCGCGCTGTCGTGTGCAGTGAATTGCTGCAGGTGTCAGAGGGTGTGAGCTGTCAAACGCCGGAGGGAATGGACGAAGAGGGGCCTAATAATATCGCTAGACACAGTGCACAGATGACCCGTCGCTTTGGGAACGCGGAGAAGGGCCCATGCAGCCCCAGACTCTTGCAAGGTTGTTCCGCAAGGCGCACAGTGCTTCGTTAGTCTGGAAGGCTTTGGAGCCAATGCCATTGGACAACGTGCGAAAAAACCCTCAAGCCACCGCGTCGAGACACGCCTCTGCCCATTCGAACGGTGAGGTGAAAAACTCTGACTTACCCGTGGGACGAATGTGAGGCTGCAGGATCCAAGATGACGAAGGCGGAGCATTGCGTACCCCTCTGCCTGGGCACACGACCTGCAACGCAAAAGAGGAGTGCGCTCAGGGCCGGAGAACATCTCCAATGACAGCTGGGAAAAGATCGCCAAATGCAAACATGGGCGAGTGAGGCTTTGCGGGACCAGGGGTTCTTTTCCTTCGAACCCTGTCGTGCCTGCCACAGGGAAAAGTCGACGGGTCGCTTGCGTAAAATCCTGATCGACCTCCTCAATCTTCGCCTCCAACATCTCCACCAGCAGCCTGAACCAGGTCAGGGCTGCCTCCAGTCACCCAGATCCACCCTCCATCCGAATTTTCATCCTCACAGCATGTCACCGTTGCTTATTCTTGCACGTGAAATATGCTCGAGGTAACATCATCATGGCTGCTCGCGACTGGCCCCAGTTTTGATCCACAGCTTGATGGAGCCGATGATCCGAGAGCATCCTGGTCGGTTGGGTCTTCCACACCTCAGCCTTCGATCAGCAACATGCACGCTGCACGATCTTTCGTGCAACTGTCGCGCTCGCTTTCGTTGACAGCGGCCAACTTGCAGTCAAAACCCTCGCAAGGATTCAACGACTACACGCTAGCACTTTGATGCCCGACCTGTCACCCACGCATTAGTGAGCTTTGACGAACTACTGCAAAGGAACCCAGCTGCTCATCAGGAAGGAGAAGATTGAGTACAGCGTGGCATAGGTTAGGAATGCGCTTGCGACGACCTACGATGGATCTTGCAGGCGAGAGCACTGCAGGCGCTCGTGTCATATCTTATGTTTTGGTGCACCGCTGCACTCCGCTTTACACTGCATGTCATTCTGCACTCCGCACCGTGCGCCTGCACCACGCTTCCTGCCCTCAGTGGTGGTAAGACGTCTTGTGCGTCCTTGCCCATTGGTTCTTCATACAGTCACGAGTTGTTATACGGTCTGCAATGGCGTACAGTCAGCACAATCACCTAAGCGCACATTCGCCTCTCGCACATCGGCGAAGTCCAGCAATTTGCGATCTGATGCCGCAGGGCACGATTCGTCAAAGCCATCCTTGTGTGGATTGGCGAGGGCGAGACTTCGAAATCCATGGCGAAAGATTCCTGGTTAGTACCATGAAAACCCACTTTTGCTCACTACTTTTTTGTTTCTACTTTTTGCTCCTCTTGCTTCTATTTCTGCATAATGGCTGGTTCTGCATTCGGTGCACCCTGCAGGACGTTGCGGCTCAGATCCTAGGAAATCTCTTCATTCCCGAGAAAAAGCAATATGGTGTACCGAAACATCGAGTGCGAAACTCCGAGGCTCATCGCCGCGACCAAGCCATATCTGAGTGATCGACAATCGTTTGAGGCTGGAGTTGGAGAGCCAAGGTGGCAAACAGTCTCACGTTCAAGCAGAAAACTCAACAGCGACATTTGTGATGGTAAGCCTCGCTTTTGCAGCGCATCGCCCAACAGGGTAACGCAGTCCCACCCCAGCAGTGGCGCATCGATGTTGAAACCGACTGGGTAGGTTTGCGCACGCTCGCTGCAGGAAGGTCCTTGGAGAGATCGATCCCTTGGCGCTGGCTTCAACTTTGGACATCGCGCGTGTCACTGTAAATCTGCTCATGATGATATCAACTCAATTCAACAGGCATCTTCTGTGCTCAAACGACGTCTGCTGATCTTGCTTGCATTCAGTCAACAATAAACGCTGGTCTTTTTGCAAGTGTCTGGCTAACATTCGCAGACCAACTCGGTATGCCTCGACGTATCGAAATGATTTGATGTCGCAAGGTACAAACCCTTGCATTCGGTCCCGGCTGTTGAAGGCTATAGCGGAAGAAGCGGTCCTCGTGGTGCAGCTGCACGCACCAGATGGGCTGAGAACGATACCGGTGAGCGACGTGGCTGTGCAGCCTTGTTCGTTTTCATCAGCAGCCTGACGGCATCATCCTTACACCAAACGCTTCAACTGAGCACACAAGCTGGCTCTAGACGACTAGTGGTAGCGCATACCCCGTCAGCTGTCTCGAGGACGATCTGATGCACGTAGCTCAGCACACGACTGCGTGGCTCTCGTCGACGCCCTTTTCGTAGGAGCCTTGTTTTGCGACAAAAGACATGCCGCTGAGCAACTTTGTACTCTACCGAGAGCATCATTTATGGTCGAAATGCTTTCTTCCCATTTTCGCGCACACTTCTCTTCCAAAGGACACAACACACATTCGACTGTTGCAGCTTAGGCGCGCTGGATTCAATCAAGACGTAGCTTCCCGAGCTGTCGATATGGCCATTGGATACCGCACCCCCATGCACAGCAATCTCTTACACTTGAGGCGATGCAGCTTCTGCCGTTAATATCAGCGTCAACGAGATGATGATGGTGGTGTGCCAGAACAGCCGTTACGCACTTCAACAAGCTTTCAACCGAGCCAATTGACAGCACCAATATATATGGCTAGACGCTGTATCTATCGATCAGGATAACGATCGGGAGAAAGGGCACCAAGTCGCTCTTATGGGGCGACTTTACGAGCATGCTACGCACGTACTTGCCTGTGTCGGACCTCATTCGGACGACAGTGAATTTCTCTTCTCGACGTGTAAGAAGGAAAGGCAAGTTCTGGTAAACATCACAGATATTATTCTCGATCCCGCCTATGAGTGATCGAAGGCCCCGAGGTTGGCGAGCGATGCGGAACGCGTGACTGTCGAGGGTCTGCGCACAATGCTCCCTGCTACTGTGGCTCGTCTCGCTAGAGCTTTTTTGGCGTTCATTAATCGTCCTTACTTCTCACGCGTCTGGGTCTTACAAGAGCTGTACATGGGAAAAAGACCACTTTTGTGCTGCGGACAGGACTTTGTATCAGCGAAAGTCATGTTGACATTGCATTATCTATTTGACTTTGATCTTCAAGCACCGGAAAAGGTCTGGCCCCGGTGTGATTGGGCTAGTACGTGGCCGGTAGGACCAGACGACGATCTTTGGTAAGAAATCGAAAGCAGCCAGAGCCAACAAGCATGTTTAAATCTTGCTTGCAGGTATCAACAGCCTCTTGATCTAGAATTAGCGCTGCGTATGATCCCGTCTTTCCTTTCCACTGTTCGGATCCATGCGACAAGCTCTATGGGATATTATCGCTGGTGGATTGGTCGTCCTCCGTCGTAGCAGAGGCCGACTACAGCAAGAACGTCTTGAGCCTTGCTGTTGAAGTTTTCAACTTGATGAGGAAACCCTCCTTGAGCTTTGTATCTTGGACCCTCATGGACGCACAAGTTATAGCCGAAGCTTTCGCATTGTCTTATCAAGATGATCATGTCCAGCATGCAATGCAAATACGATTCAATGCAGTCCACGGGAGTCACCACCCTGTTATGGATTTGGCCCGGCTAGGATTCCTGCTGAATTCAGCAGACGTCAAAGGAGAATGGCCTGGCCAACTTTCCTTAAGTGAAGGCGCAAGCCATGAAACCCAACTTTTCTTGAGGGGAGGCGCAAGGAATGAGACGAAGAGTTCGATCGTAGATTCCAAAGGCACGGTATGTGTTTCCGCTCCGCTTGGCGCAGAAGCAGGAGACTGGTACATACCCTTGCTACTCGGACTGAGTGACGGGAAGAAGACTGGTTTGATAATCAGAGCTACGGACGGACCCAACTACGCCTTGGTTGGAGTGGCCAGCGACATCCAGGGAACACGCGCTTCTATACACATGGACGACCGCTTCTCCAATAGGTACTGGCGAATTTCCTGGAGTACATACGACGCTCTCCTGCTCTCCATGATGATCAAGGGCTGCGATGACATATATACGTTGGTGAACTACCGTATCTGTGCCTCGCCTGGCTCGTCGTTCGCAAGAGAATGGGACTATTGATCAAACCAGTACAAAGATTGAGAGATACCGAGTCGACGGCAGATGGCGGGCGACGAGTATTTCATCATTATAGAGTATATATAACATCGTCCCCTTCTTCGTCAAGTCGTTGATCGTGAGAAGAGATGCAACTCTCGCTACGTCGACTGGCTTAAGCAGGATCTTTTCCAAAATAGTATGACTACTCAACGTGTGCTCATCGGCTCCAAGTCTGATCACACATATCGTTGTGGTACTTGAACCGGAAACGCGAGGTCCAAACGCGTTCACGCAAAACGACAAGTCTGGCAATGTCGTTCCTGATTGAATCTTTGTAGGTGATACTAGTTTCCTAAGACGCTCGACAGCATGCTGTATATAGTTGGAGTGCGGTTGGTACGGCGCAGTGATGGGGCGTTATGTAGTGCTTCAGGTTGTTTGGCACGGTATCGGTGCAGTTGCCCATGTTATCACCCACACCGGAATGGCTTTTGTTGGGTTGCTCGATTCCTACGCGAGGTAGTCACACCTCCACGTATGAGAATAAACAGTCACTCGAACAGCTGAGAACCTCCATGATACCGCATACGCTTGCATTTGGAAGCGGCGTCTAGTCCGAGAACTAGTATACGAGCGCGCAGCAATCAGCCGTGTTTACATACCGGTAAGTGTTTGATGTTCGAAACATCCGGCAGCATGCGATGGAGATACGTATTGCATTGTACGTCTTTCTTTCGTTGGCCGATAGGACGGTACATGGAAATTTTAAAATCTGAGCAAATGTCGATAATACTTCAAGATCAATCCAGTCCTCCCATATAGACCTCAGCGACGGCATGTGCATATTCCTCGATGCTTTCATCCAGACCCAACACGTATGTGACTATGCTCGAGGCTCCGTCTCCACTCTTCCTGTCGTCTTCTCCATTAGTGCATTGCGCTATTGTGCTCGGAATACACGTGTGACACAGCTAATCGTACACGTTCGCGCTTCCAAGGTAGCCGGTTTTTGGAATTCTCGCACATATGCCCAGCATAGTCCCTGGGCGCTGAGTTGTTTTCCTCATATCATCAAATCCGGATCCGGCTGCCACAAGTACAAATCCTTGTCCGCACTCGCAATCAAATTCGTCTTGGGATTGTACCCCACAATCGCACTCTTGCCCACGCCGGGTAATTTCTCCCCCGCCTCCAGCACATTATTCGGGGCCGGATCTCTGCTGATGTCCCAATACAACAGCCCATCCTCAGCACTCCCACCAATCAAGAACTGTCCATCAGGCGAGAGGCACACATCGCCTTGGCCGACGACACCCTTTGCGTGGCTTGCGCCGGGTGATAAGCGGCCGGAAGAACCGGCGCGGCGGTGACAGAAGTGCACGATTTCGCCCGAGAAGGCGTCGAGGATGAAGTGCCCGCTAGCGTTGGTTGCGACGAGGAGCGATTTGCCGTCATTTGTGAATTCGATCTTGGTCCATTCGCCCTTCTCACGGCCCAGATAGCGCTGCTCGAGCTCTGCCAGGTCCCACGTCGCAAAGGGCGGCTTGTCATAGTTGCGCGTGTCGTAGAGGAGTATGCTCTGCGTGGCAGGTGATGCAATGGCCATGACGGTCGCGGAGGGGTCGTATGTGGCCAGGTATGCGCCATGCAAGTTCAGCAGGCCAGTGTAGTTGGGCGTTGAGCAGTTCCACAGGCGGACTGTGTTGTCCTTGGAGCATGACAGGAAGTTGTCGTTGGCTGGGGAAAGCGCGATGGATGTCACTGTGTCGCTGTGGCCCTTGAAGTAGCGGATGTACGAGTTGTCGTGGGTGGAGACGTATCGCATGGCATCGTCTACTTTTGTGCTGGCGTAGATGACGCTTTGCGAGTGGTGCGAGAAGCGCGCAAGGTGGACGCCATATTTATGACTCTTGAGCTCTTTTCCCCACTTGCCTTCTCTGCAATTGTAGACGTGAAGTGTGTCGTCATCGCGTCCTATGATGGCGAGCTCGCCTGAGTCGTCGAAGTCGAGGGATGTGACCGAACTTCCTGCTGTAAGTGGCTTGAAGCGCTACACATGGTCAGATATGAAGATATCTAGTAGGTCAGTGTATGTACATACTCTTGAAGGCCGGAAGTTCGCTATGACGTCGCTGACTTTCTGTGTAGGAGGGCCCGCAGGCGGAGGAGGCGCATTGGCTGTGATGGAGCCGAGAGCCATGTTGAGGTCAAGATCTGCTACCTCGTGGTGTAGACTAACAGCATCTCTATGACCCTGTGTTTACCCACAGCGATTAGCGGCCGTGATGTTGCCTTTCGCAGCTGTCGCAAGTCGCGAGGTTTGAGCCGGTGGAATGCGAATCAGTAAATTGATAGCCTGCTGGACCCTGAGACTTGGCGTCCATCACGCCGCTACCGACCTCGGAGCGCAATTGTTGCCGGAAGTCAACTTTGTTAAGGATGATTGTTCAGACCCTCATCAGCCTGCGAGGACCGCAGGCCTAGCCATATCGTCAGCACCATTGTCGCCTCATAAATAGCCTGCTTACATATACTTTCCATTGACTGCTTATGCACGCCCTATGAGCGCGCAATAGCACGCGGATACAAAAAGTGCGCTTCGCAGCTGCTTCGTACGTCACTGAAGAGCTGTCGCAAGACGTGTCAAAATGTCTACAACGCTCGGGTATGATATGTTCTAGACCATACATCATCCAAGCTAACACGCGACTACAGATCATTCATCGCAGGCGGTATTGCTGCATGTGGTGCCGTAACCGTCACCCACGGCTTCGAAACAGTCAAGATCCGGTGCGCAAACCTCCATGACCACCCATACAATCCGCCATTAACAACTTCTCAGATTACAATTACAAGGCGAACTCCAAGCAAAACGAGACGCGCCGCGGTTATACAGAGGCGTCTTCCATGGTGTAGGCGTCATCTTGAAGAATGAAGGACCAAAAGGCCTCTTACGAGGCTTGGGATGCGCCGTACGGAACACCGCTCTATACCCAGGTATTCCCCACAGTGCTAGCTAACACACCACTAGTACGTCTACCAAATGACCCTCAATGGCTGCCGTCTCGGCTTCTACGAGCCCCTCCGCAAATCCGTCACAAACTTCATCTACAAAGACGACACGGTGCAATCCTTCGGCATAAACATCTTCTCCGGCGCCGCATCCGGCATCCTCGGCGCGGCCGCAGGCTCGCCTTTCTTCCTCGTAAAAACACGCTTACAATCGTACTCCCCGTTCCTGCCCGTCGGCACACAACACACGTATAAAAACGCAGCGGACGGTATGCGGCAAATATACAGCGCTGAGGGCATAAGGGGCTTGTACAGAGGTGTAGGGCCCGCCATGGTGCGCACGGGATTTGGGTCTTCAGTCCAATTACCCACGTACTTTTTCGCAAAGCGGCAATTAACCAAGCGCTTCGACATGAAAGAAGGCATGCCGCTGCACCTAGCGAGCAGTACCGCCAGCGGCTTCGTAGTATGCTGCGTCATGCACCCGCCAGACACGGTTATGAGCAGGATGTACAACCAAAAGGGGGACTTGTATAAAAGTGCGTTTGATTGCTTGTACCGCACGGTTAAGACGGAGGGCGTGTTGGCGGTGTATAAGGGTTACTTTGCGCATTTGGCACGGATATTGCCGCATACGATTTTGACGCTTACGTTGGCGGAACAGACGATTAAGTTGATGAAGAGATTTGAGGAGAGGATGGGGGCGGAGGTGGAGGCGAAGGCATGACAGGCGATGTACATAGGGTTGGGACCGAAGCGAAAGCATCAAAGGTGATGTAGAAGTCCGACATGTACATATATACCATTTTCGAAATACCTCGATCTTGCATCTTCCCACGTCAAGGCAAAATTGGCATAAAGCGGCATCTATGTACATTTGCGATATAAAAGGGAGAACTTGGCACTTGGACGCATACTGCCGAATACCACATCAAGCGAATTCCGTCTTCAAAGTGCGTTGAAAAACCTCATGAGCCTCGCTCTATATCACCCTCACTCGCCTCACAGCGCTCGAGCTCACCCTTCATCTCATGACGAGTGAACGGGGAAGACGCACGAGAACGAAGGAGAATGTGTGGGAGCCTATTGATCACTTGATGAGCAGACGCACTCAAGAACGAAAGAAGTCGTGGCAACTCTTGAAATGGTGCTTGCTGGTTGACTGGCTGGAAAGCAGTAACATGGTGTAGAAAGATGCGACTGTTAAACTTGAGCGGACAGTGATCTACTCATCGTCTTCCCAGCCCTCAGGCACCCATCCAATAGGCCGTGCCTTCCACCGTCCAACGACTTTCTGTGGGCCTTTGATCTTCTCTAAGACTTTCTCCTTTACGACGACTGGTAGGCCCAGCTGCATGTCCTCGGCATCAATCTCCGTCTCCCCTTCCTCTGCCTCGGTCTCATTCTTCGCAGCCTCCAACACAGCGCGCCACTGCTCCCGATTCGCTGTACCTTCGTCTTGCAACAGCGCTTCGGCGAGCTTAATGTTCCAGTACGTCGGTTCCGAGAAGCACTGGACGAGCGTGTCTTCGATGAGTTTAGGACTGCGTGACCAGTCTTTCGAGCGGAGGACGTGAAGTGCCCACTCATACAATCCCTCCTTGACCGGATCCATGTCTGTGCTAAGCATACTCCTCGACCCCCTCATCGCACCCATCAAATGTCCCAGCAGCGTCGAAACGTCGCAGAGCTTGGTGAGTAGCGGGTTCCAGATGAGGAACGCGCCGGACATGCTGGAGCCGAGCTTCTTGTCTGTTGGCAGGATGATTTGCTCGTCGACCAAGAGGCGGAGGAGGATGTTCTGCGTCCTGAGTAGAGGGGTGGATGTATACTTCGCGCCGTAACGGAGGTTGTATGTCGATACCGCATTCTCTGCAGAATTGTTGTCTTTCCTTCGTGCCTTGATCTCGCTTTTCCTCTCCTTGACATACGCTCTCAGTATAATTTGTAGTTTATCCTTGATCGCTTCCACGCTTTCGACCCCCCCATTGTCTTCAGTGGTGCCAAACGCATGGTCAAGCTGGCTCCAGTACCACTCCCACAACCAGTCCAGCGAGTTTTGGGCCGCGCGCTTGAGCTCGGCGAGGGAGGGTAGGTGCCGGTGTACGATGCGGTGGCGGATTTCGAGGAGTGGGAGAGGCAACTGAAGGGATTTGCCGGGAGGGAACCAAGAGGGTTTGTCGCGGACGAGGTCGATCTGGGTGTCTGCTAGGCCGGTGATGAATCTAGGGGGTGGTTAGAGGGAGGCTGGGTGGTGTAATTGGAAGTCCAGGGTGACTGGTAGAGAAAGAAGCTGAACGTTCCAACGCTTGAAACTCGTTGGAGGTGAAGCCACAGAGAAAAGACGTGAGGAAGTGCAATGAGCAGTGCCCACGGGCGACCTACCTTGACAGTGCAGTAGCATACAGCAGCCGCAGCGCATTGTGCTTCAACGCGTCCTTTCCATCTTGAAGGACCACATCGACAATATCTGCCGTCGACTCAAGCAAGAGAGGCAGTCCATCTGGCTTTCTCAACCGCCATGCAAATACCTACATTCGTATGCCATCAGCATACATCGCCTACACGCCAGCCACCACGCACAAAAGATGTCGCGAAACGTCCGGCTAAGTGCAACCAGCTTACCTTGTTCACAGCGCTTTCTTTCCGTGCCGTGTCTGAGGCGTACAGGTCGTGTCGCAGGCGAAGCAGCTCCTTGCTGTCGCGCCACGGCGTTACGACAAACCGTGTGCGTGGAGGATCCATGGTCAGGCGGTACCTGCAAAGCCTTCAGCGCCGCGCAAGTCCTACGCGCCTAGTTCACAATGCAGTGACTCGCTCGGAGCTCTGGATTGGCCGGGGGTACTACCAGCAAGTCATTTAGAGCGCTCGATTGGGCGACAGATGCAGTGACTCGCTTACAGTTGGTGATTGGCCCAACGCCCGACCTGCGGTGTGAAGCAAAAAGGAAAAAAGCGTCGCACGTGAGCACAAACTTTGCTCCACCCGCACCCCAGTCGTGGCACAATTGATTGCTCGCGTTATCGATACGCGCCCCGCCGCGATTCAGTGACGTCCTCCCGTGTGCTTAGGCCGAGCCCCGTATTCTGGAACCTTTTCAAGCCCGCCCACAGCGTAGCAACGCACTCTAATTTCGTAGTCCCCGTGGCGATTCCAGCCGCGGTGCAGGTAAGCGTGGTGCACCTCAGCAAGCAAGCAGCCTAAAGAGGCATGTCCAGCGGAAAGTTAGCGCTCGCCGAACTCGAGCCGATGCTGCGCAGCGTTCATTTAGTTGGACCTGGGCGGCCGCTCGTAACGCCGCGCTGTGCATCGGTGGAGGGGTGGTTTGGGCGTGAGACAATGCGAGGCTAACGGTCCTTCGGCGAGAGCCCGGCTGTGTTTGTGCGCGTTGTAAGCAGATCTTAGCACATGCTGCCAATGGCTGACGATGCGGGAAGATGACGCCGAGGGTGGAGCTTTGTGTGTTTGAAGATGTGGTACGCTACGCATGCGCCGACGTGGTTACGTTGGGTACCGTTGACGAAGAAGGTTTGAGATAGAATTGGTATTGATGGTTCAAGGGATGCAGGTGTGGTGGTGAGCCTTGTCCGGCTCTTGCGGTGTAGAAGGTGTGACGGAGGGGTGTGACTGCCTTTTTGGGCCCAGTGTCCCATCCTGCGGGCGTCCTGCGTCAGTAGAATATAATTCTTCTGTAGATTACATAAGTTAGTTATAAGTTAGACTATTTAAGTTATATGTACTCTGAAGTCTTAGCTCTCTAGCTAATTTATTGCGTAAATTATTAAGTAATATAAGGTAGCAAAGCTAAGTAAAGTAAAACTAGTATTTAAGCTACTATAATTAATACATGTTAACTATATAAGTTACACGCTAAGTTAGTAAAAGCCTCCTTAGCGTCCTACATGTGAGACGCCCGCAGGATGGGACACTGGGCCTGGGTGGACAATGTCGCTTCGGAGGCAGGTTCCACGACGGCACCATCCCCTTCATGTTGGCGGGGAGCTTGTTGTGTGCTTTGCAGGTTGCGACAAGCACATTTCGCCTTGTCTAAAGTCTGACTGCATGTGATTAGCAGAAACTTTCGACCTGCATTCGCAGTCCAAAGCAGCTGAGTTTATGTGTGCGTACGTGTCTTCTCTCGTTCTTGTTATTAAGTAATGTGTCGTCTAGCGACACGATCTTCTATGGTACACAACAATCATCTGACCTCAAATCGAGCGATGCAATCATCGGAAGCCGCGAGGCTGGGTATCCGTGTATCCTTTCAAGTCCAACCTGGGACAAAACAAAACGCCGTGCTATGCCAGAAAATTCTTGAAACATGTCATGATGTGGGACCACGTCAAACGTGACCCAGTATTTACAACCAGCCGTATCCCATGCCAGTGTCCCGCATTGGCATGGTAGACTGCTTCATCTGTTGAAACCACCACTCTTTGGACACCGCCTCGTCGTCGTCGAAGAAGAAGCTTTGACCTTCCATGCTCCCTGGGGTCTGTGACTTGACGTGGACTGGAAGTTGGAGCTGCTGAGCGTGGTCGCGGACCACAGGAAGTGGCGGTGAGGGCTCTTCGCTGGCCTCCGAGCTTGTGTCGTCGGCAACGTCTTCGTCCTCGTCCTCGTCATCGTCCTCCTTTGGTGGTTGCCAAGTCTCCTCCAACTTCAGGCCTTTGCCAGTAGCTGATTCGAATCCACTCCAAGATGGAGAGGACTCTGGTAGATCGTAGAGGCCTAATGCTACCAGCTTTTCGCCACTGTTTTCTTGCATTTCCTCGTCCTGTTCTGTAGGGCGCTGAATAGGCAGGAAGTCAGTAGATCCAGTGTGCGATGCCATCCCACTCTCCTCCTGATTTCGCTGTGCCCATTGCTGCAGATACCATGGCAGAGGCTCCGTGATGGATGTGTTGATAGTGGAATGTGCATATGAGCTGGTTTGCTGCGGGCCACTTTGATAGCTGTTTTCTGATTCTCCAGAGCCCCTGTGCATTCCATAAATCCCCGAGTGAATGGACTGAACTGATGGCTCGAACACGGAATTGCGCGTAGAGAGGGAATAGAAATCGGATCCTTGTACACTTCGTGGAGATGTTGCATATTGCTGCGGCTCGAAGTAAGACGTTGGTCGTGCTTGGAAGTGCGTCGAAGAAGGATGCCAGCTAACAGGTCTGCTTGGTTGTGGGCGTTGAACGTATTCTTCCTCAAGCTCTTCCCCGAACATCATCTTGTAATGGTCGTCCAGAGTCGCATATAGCTTCGCCTCCGTGGTTGTTTTCCGTCTTTCCGCAGTTCTGGGGCTGTTTTGATGGCTTTTAGGTTTCTCCACCCGTGATCGACCTAGTGATTGACTGCCTGAGCCACGGGAAGGTCGCCGTGTCAGCTGTGAGCTGTGCATGTGGCTCGACATGATAGTGATGGCAAGAGACGAATAGCCGCTGTCGCAAGGAACAGTAGTAGAGAGGTCCGCGACAATGTTTTGTATGAAAGTGCTTGATCAAGCGGTCGTATGGGTTAGAAACGCTGTTATCTATCTTGGAGCTGTGCAGACTTGGGGCATCTGCATAAGGTATATGGTCGTGCCAAGATATGTGAACTGGCTAGGGAGGGTGGATGAGAGTTGAAGTAAAATGCCGTCGCGGCCGGCGTCATGGTACACGGAATGCTCGGCTAGGCTAGTGAAAACTCAAGAAATGCTAATAGCGGACCAGACGCAGACAAGGAACGAAAGGTTATTGACTTTACGGGTCCAAGGGATGGCTCGGTGAGGGAGCGCTGTAACAAGCAGGCCGAGTGGCACGGCTGGAACGATCACCCAAAACATGGGATGCAGAAATGCGAAAAGGGACGCCCGGAATGACCAAATCACAGGGCGAGGAGAGTAGACGAGGGATGCGGGTACCGATTGTATCATGGATTCATGGCGCAACGGAGCATCCGTGCAGCGAGGTGTAGGGCCGGCAAGCAGGCAAGGGAACCACGATCGCAAATGATGGCAGAATGCGGTAGCGCACACTGCTAGGCTCCGGCACTGAACTTACAGTACAACTCAGCTGGGCACCGCACCGGGGTTTGGGTCGTGTGCATGGCAGTGGCTGTCTCCAGCGGTGTACTAGCCCCAAGGCAGCCTGAGTTGGACGAAGGAAGAAAGCTGCATGGAGGAAGCCAACGTTGACTTCAAGTTTTAGCCGCGTGAGCGAGCGAGCATAATTAGTGTGAAAGGCCGGCGACACACCAGAGCAGGGGCCGAAGGATCCACATATTGATGGTGGGCGGCTGGTGCATTTTCCAGGAACGATCTGCCAGCATCAGGGGCGGACAAGGTCAGACGTGGTTGGTTGGCTCGCAGTTTCGGGAAAAGTGGAAGAAAAAGCGAGTGCGCTACGGCGTGGTCCCGCGATGACTCCAATCAGGGCTAGCGTGTGCCAGACCAGTGAAATGCTCCACACCACCACGCTCTCGGTAAACCAAGTTGCTGGTGCATGGATATACAAGCGCGATCTGGGGTGGGAGCGGGCTCCGTTATAGGTCACCTGTGGACCCGCGCTTTTTCCAGAATGCGACGTGCAGGCCAATCCCTACCAGCACCCGCGGCCTGCAACGAACGGGGATCGCGAGCCCCATGAATGGGCCGCTATGTACAATATATGCAGCATCAGACTGTATCGCTTAGGTCACACAAGCCAGCCGCGATTCACATACGGAGATTGGGCAATCAGCACAGTGCATTCATCCGGTCTTCACAGGCATAACATCAGCCTTGCGACCGCCGTAACCCAACGGCTGGTTGCAACACGTCGGATGCGAACAACATTGGAGCCCACTTTGTTCGGCGTGGCCCCTGCGCGTGGGATCGTGCCTTGACCGCGGATTACGCCTGATATGTAGCCCGTCTCCATCGGTCGACTGTTGCATCCTTGCTAATTGGAGCATCATGAGGACCGCTGCGCAGTTCATCACCACTGCCATGGTCCACCGAGCCGCTTCTGAAACTATACGCACATTGTTCATTGCTTGCTAACTGGAATTGTCTCCGAGACACAAGCGTGAAGGGTCGGAACACGGATACGGTAGTCAATAATAGCCACAGTACAAAATGACTCTGGACTACGACCGGTGATTATTAGCAGATTTTGTTCTTTGAACTTTGGCTATGTGGTATCTACGCGCGTCCGTGGATGGACACTGGAGTGTCTTTCTTTGCTCATCTCATTTCGGCTCCACGACACCCAGGGATCGCGATACTGCAAATAGTGCGTATTGACTAGATCATGCTTATTACGGGCAATCACCCACAGCGCTACATACAGTGGACCTGATCACCACAGCTAAGCGCTGGAATGTAACTGCAATACGGTCGATGGGTCTCGCTGCGCCTCAGTGACAAAGCAGCTTGCGTGTTGAGAAACCCTTTTGATGAAAGCTGCAGCTTCGGTAAGTGTGGTTGAATGATGCCTGCAATAAAGCTCAACGACATGACGATAGCTGCCGGCCTGCATCAATGTCTCCCCAGGCCTCCTTAGCGACCCCACAGTGAGTTAGCAAGACCAGACTATAAGCGGAAATACCTCCCGTTCGACAACGAGAAATCGCCGGGCGTGGCGGAGCTAAAGCGCCGAATACCCTTGTCCCGCCTTGAATGATCGACAGCGGTTCGCGGTCGCAAGGGTTGCTTTGGGTGGTTCAAACGCACCGAATCATGCCAGGGGCTCTCTCTGGCTGGTCGCCCAAAGCGAGTGTGCATGGCTGTAAGGTTGTAGACATTAAAAGATGCACTTGCGCGCCCTGGCTGCAACAAGATCCAGTTTCTTTTCTCTCGTGCCGATACTCAGGCTAGGTGATACCAAAGTACAGCCCGGAAGAAGGTTACTCCAAGGCAGACGTCGAGTTAATTGTGTATCAGACACCACGAGGGTACACAGCAATCCAAGGCCGTGTGGCAATCACTTTCATCAGTACGCTCGTGTGGACTGGACATCCAGGCGGCACCACACAATGCACCCGGTGATTGAGTACAATTCGTTTCGCATACGGTCGGCATCACTAAAAGCCTCTGTCGTTGGTAGGGCATTGTGATACCTGCGAGTCAATGTGTACATGTTTCGACAATAGTGACACAGCCCAGAATAAGCGCCGACTTGTTGAACATCTGCGGAAAGACTCATCTCTAACCACATCTTGAGGAGTTGGTCGTAAAACGCATCCTGCGAATGGTGATAATCAAGCACAAGTGTCCAAGCCGACGTGCATGTTGGGATGTGAGTGTCAGCTTCCGAAACACTTGGACACGGGGTAATCATCACACTCATAACTCCTACAACATGTGCGCAGTAGTAATTATTTTCAGCTAGTGGACTTCATTAAGTGAGATTGTGAGCTCCCAGTCCAAGCAGACCGCCGAGGTTTGTTCGACGCTCGCTTCGTCCCACTGCTGCATGCGGGCCTCTACAAAAGCACCCACATAAGCCAAGCGCTTCGCATCTCTAACAGCCTCAGCAGAGTCAGCACGGCAATCTAAGACACGGCAATTGATGACGTACCCACCGGCCGTCCACGAGTCGAGTGGGTCCCAAACGTGGCGTGGCATTGTGAAAGAAAGTGGCGGGATGAGCGCACTAAGCACGATCCCTAGTCCGTGCTCTACAAGAGGTTGGCGCTTTTCGATTTGTTGTGTGATCTATCGATGACTCCACATCCGAGGGGCGAGATTAAGGGCTAAGTTTGTTATTTATTAAACGAAGGTTCGTACGTGGTACTGGT
>Ga0265798_10001226_pt1 | contig 40568 bp, 39 predicted proteins | sample P3T30metagenome_FD_192430 | JGI IMG/M metagenome (GOLD analysis project Ga0265798, IMG submission 192430) | Plant litter microbial communities from East Loma Ridge, Irvine, California - P3 T30 | ecosystem: Environmental > Terrestrial > Plant litter > Unclassified | place: USA: California... | reverse complement strand
TCCTCCGCGCACGATGCTCGCGAGCAGAGGCGTTCCGGGAAGCCCTTGGGTACCAAAAGAAGTTCTTCTTGATGCAGATTCAGACTTACAATGAATGGTATGTCTCCACCCCTTTACCAGAGACTCTGTGCAGTACAGCCACTAACACCTCCCAGCAATCAAGAAGACCTCAATCTCATCTCTCAGATGGGCATCACCCCCGACGTCACCGTTCACGACCGCCGACCCAAGCTCAAATCTGCAGCTCTCGCTGTCATCGCCGCCATTCGAATGCAAAAGCTGGCCGATGGGTGGGCCCAGAACAGGAAGATACATGAACAGCTCAAGGCGAAGTTGGAGAGCATGAGGCGAACTAGTGGAAGGGGCGCGGGCATGCCGACTAGCGCGAGGAAAAACTTAGGAGCCTCGCATCTGAGGATTGCGAGGTAGGACTTGCAGTACCCGTGAATGGTGGGAGGCGAAAGGCGTTCTTTGGTCATTACTATGCATGGCTTGGTGTTGATCATCATGGGATGGGTGTTGTGGTTTGCCACTGTTGACTTTAGCGTAGCGTTATTGCATGGAATGAAGTCATGACATCTGGATCTGATCTGCTCGGAATGCAGTGCATTGTAACGGTGTTGTTATTTCTTCAGGAAATTGGGTATCATAATCATTCCATCATCGCTGCGGCCACCAGCCTCTTCTCCATGCTGCTCCACTGCACAGTGTTCATCTCATTTCTTCCGAGTCATCCCACAGACGCCACAAGCACCTGCGTCCCCGGCGTTGATGTACTGGCTTCCCTCGCAAGCAGCGCTCTTGCATCGCCAGTGGTCGGGTACAAAGTCCTTCTTTAATACATTTGCGCAAGCGACGCATGTCAATGCTCCGGCCTCGTTCTCGAGGGAACATATGGGACAGGCAGAGCTCGGCGGTGGCTGGGGTTGTGAGGCGGCCGTGTTCGGTTTGGGACGGGGTTTGAAGACCTTTGGAAGAGAGTTGGCCGACCCTGCTGATGCTTGAGGGGTGGCAGTCGATCGCGAGGCGGTCTTTGATGCAGACTGAGTTTTCGTTGACTTCGGTGCTGATGGCTTGCTCGAGGCCTTGGACGATGACGCTGTCTTCTTCGCTGGTTTGTGCTGCGGCGCGAAACCTTGTATCTCGTCCATCTCCCTCCTTGCATCGCCATCTTTGTCGTCTTCGTCCTCGCAGATCTTGACCAGGGCGCGGCCTTTGTCGTCGAACATGCTCTTGCCATCTACGTCTACCGCTGCGCCGTCTTGATCGCCTTCGACAAACTCGTCTTCTGTTTCGCTTTCCGATGACGGTTCTTCTTTCTTTATCACGACTTCTTCCTCCTTCTTGACTGGCTCGAAACGTGCCAGTGCCGCTGCAGCTCTGAGATCTCGTCCTCGTGCGCTACCAGCGACCCTAGGCTTGCCTTTCTTTGGGGCGCCCTTCTCCAGCTTAACTTTTGTGTCGTCATCGGCACCCAATGCCTGGCCTCCAGCCCCAAACTTCTTCAGTATCCTTCGTTGCTTCCTCTCCGCATAGCTCAGCAGGGGCCTCTCCTTTCCACCCCTCTTTCTCTTGTTTCCCTTCCGTCCATATGTGCCACCACATAGATGCCCGGGTACATCCACAGCCTCGCCATCGCTCGCTTGTAAGGCTCCCGTATCCAGATCTCTACCCCTACCCCACAGTCCTTCGCCAGTGTACCCTTTTGTCCAGAGCGCCCTCAATTCCACCGCGTAGCCATCTCGAACCTTCCAGAAAGCCTTCGAATGATTCATCTGTTTGCAGTGCGCAAGCTCATGTACCATGACCATCTCCACCATCCTCTGGGGCAGCCATCTTCCATTTCGGTCCCTGAGCACCAGTTGTATGACCTCGCCAGCGTTAAAGTTGCGGCCGACAAACTCGGTGTTGTATGGGAATTCTTCAAGCGCCTGAACAAGGATCATATGCGATTTCATAAAGGGATAACATATTGCTGCGACGCGGTTCAGGATGTTTTCCGCCGTGGACGATGTCGGACCGGGCAGTGTGCGTATGAAGTTTATGTGCGCGTTCGGGCGTTGGGTGCGCTCGTTGATGCGCTCGAAGCCGAGGACCATTGTAGGATTTTGCGCATGCGATGACCGGCTTTCAAACGGAGAGGGGTTTAGGAACGGGTGTTGAGTCTAGGATTGCAGTAGTGGTCGCGGAAGGTGCTGCTGGGTGGCGGTTGCTGAGACGGAGATAAGCGTGGAGCGGTGTTAACCCGACGCGACGCGACTATGACACGCTGCGTCATCACCCATCGCCCAAGATCTCATCTGGGTAGGAGCATCATCACCCTCCAAATAACCGCATTGCATGTGTAGCGATACATCGGAATGGTACATATTCCAAATCATCCACTAAAAGTAAGTCTACAAGAACGTGCCCAAGTTAACATGGACAGCTTTCACTTGCGTGTACGCAGACAGCGCATACGCGCCCAGTTCCCTCCCAATACCGCTCTGCTTGTAGCCACCGAACGGGATACCGAAATGCGAGTCCTGACTGCTGTTGATCCAAACCATACCCGCCTCGATCGCACCTGCCACGCGGTGGCCCCTCATAATGTCCCGAGTGAACACAGCCGCTCCTAATCCGAACTCCGTATCGTTCGCCTTCTCGACCGCTTCGTCTTCTGTCTTGAAGCTCTGAATAACAACAAAAGGACCGAAAATCTCTTCGCGCACAATCCTCATATCATTGCTGCAGTTGGCAAACACAGTCGGCTCGACGAAGTATCCCTTCTCTGGTATGCCGCTCTGCTGGCCGCCGAAGACGAGCTCAGCTCCGTCTGACTTCGCTGTGTCGAGGTATGCAAGGATCTTCTCTTGGGCAGCTTTGCTGACTTGAGGTCCATGGTTGGTGTCAGCATCGAATTGCGAACCAATCTTGGTACTCTCTTTGGTCTGCTTCTTGAACGCTTCGAGGAACTTGTCGTAGATGGTGTCCTGGACATAGAGCCGGGATGTTGCTGTGCAGACTTGACCCATGTTACCTTGACGGCTTGGTTAGTCCTGTGTACGGCAAGTGAAGTTGCAAAGAGAAGGGAGCTTACCCATGATACCCATGTGCGACCACTTCACAGCCTGTTCGAGATCGCAGTCATCGAATACAAGAAGTGGGCTCTTGCCGCCAGTCTCCAAAGTGATGTTCTTCAGGTTCGTTGCTGCTGCCTTCATGATGGCTCGGCCGGTAATGGTGCTTCCTGTGAAAGCAATCTTGTCGACATTCGGATGTTCAGAAAGCCGTGAGCCTGCGCTCTTGCCGTAGCCGTTGACGATGTTAACCACACCTGGAGGGAAGCCAGCTTCCTTGATCAAGGTGGCCAGGAATAGTGCCCCAAGTGGTGTCTGCTCTGCTGGCTTGAGCACAACGGTGTTTCCGCAAGCTAATGCTGGACCGAGTTTCCAAGCAGCCATCTATGAGGCTTGTTAGGTTTGAATTACACCAGCCGGAGTCGATGGATACATACCATGACAGGGAAGTTCCATGGGATTATCTGTCCACAGACACCAAGGGGTTCGTGTTTGGTATAAGCCAGCTTCGCATTGCTCGTCTCAATCGTCTGCCCATACACCTTGTCCGCCCATCCTGCGTAGTATCTGAAGACCGAGATAGTCTCAGCGACGTCTTCGTCCATGGCTTGCTGGTAAGGCTTGCCGTTGTCCCACGCATCGACGGTAGCAAGAATATGGCTGTTCTTCTCGCAAAGGTCACCGAGCTTCCACAGCAGTTGGCCTCGTTCGGCGGCAGAAATGTCGCGCCATGCTGATGACTTGAAGGCAGCTCGTGCTGCGGCGACTGCAGCATCTACGTCATCCTCGTTCCCGGCGGAGACCTTTGCGATGACGGACTCGTCGTACGGATTTATCGACTCTAGTGTTGAGCCGGATTTGGAGGGGACAAATTCGTTGTTGATGAAGAGACCTAACCAATGTTAGTTGTTCACGCCTACAATATTGGGAGTTGTTGATGCTTACCAGTGGGCTGCGTCCACTTCGCGCCATTAGGTGCTGTAAGGTCGATCGACTGGGCCATTGTGGAAAATATGTGTGCGGCAAAAGAAGGGTCAAGATGCAGAGAGTGTTATACAACGAGGATAGAAAATTACAACTCGTGGACAGAGCTGGACATTTGGTCTTCATATCCTGCGCTCTCGATCAACGCGTCTACACCACACCCACCCCGTACCGAGGTTGCGCAAAGACGTTTGTCCCACATCGTCATAATCAGGTTCGCGACCACTATCATACTATCCCAAGAAGCTATGCCCATTAAATTTCCCAAAACAGACAAGAACCTGACCAAGACGCGCTGCCGAAGGCATGTGGTGGTTTCCTGAATGTGGGTCCATCAACAAGGCGTCCACAGGCAGACTCGGAACTCCAGAGGAACACTTTGGCGTCGACTTGTTCAAGATGTCCACATTTTGCGCTGGCCAGTGACTTCCTCAAGTGATAAGGTAGTCTGCGTTTCTCAAGGCCATCTTTGCCCGTTAACTTGCCATCTTTGGCTTAGTACCACACTAATGCAGAGGCTCCACTGTCAGGGCCCAAATGTCAGATCGGCATCTCGAGCACGCAAGCACACGCTTTGACATTGCCCTCCAAACTGCTCTCCCGGGCATAGTCGTTATCCAGACCTTCGAGACGTTTCTGGTATGTTTCCAGCGGCACGGATCTGACGGCGCATCTAAGGCTTGAGCGAAAGATAAGCTTTTACTTAACAAAGTCATGTGCGAGCGCTCTACACGCGAAATCTGGGGCCCCGGAAACGACTACCAGAGGCCTATCATCCTTCCAAAACAGGGCATCGCTGCACCATGCACAAGGGAAAACCGAGCACTCTGGAGCCTACATTGACGCTAGAACTTCCGGTTTGGTTGTTTTATCATATGGTAGTCCGCAAAACTATTCAAGCCACCGCTTATCTCGAAGCGATGTTCTGACGAGTCAGTAGAGATGCAGTCAATACAGGCTTGACCTCGAATCAAGACACTTCAGTCCGGGGTAGAGAGCCAGTATGGACGGTGCTCGCTATCTGTGGACAATGAACTATCGTCATATCTTATCATGTTGGACGCCACATTGTCGAGCATAGCGCATGTACGGCATGAGATGGAACTGCCTGTAACAGCTATATTCATTCACCTCGTGCAGAAACTCGACGCCGCATCATTCCTGCCCTTTTGATTTCGAGAATCGTCTTTTTCCCACTATGTCGGCGACCAACAGCGAGAAGAAGCTCGGCAATCCAATGGGCCCGGTGACTACGCGCGAGGAGGGTGTCGTTGAGCACGTCCATTTGGGATACGACGCGCAGCTCACGAAGAACCGGTCACTCATTAGCGTTCTGGGTATGTGTCTTGCCATCGTGGCTGTACCTTACGGTATTGGCGGTCCCTTGATGAGCGCCATCTACGGTGGTGGCCAACTGTCAATATTCGTCGGCGTACTGGTTGTCCTGTTCTTCAATGGCTGTGTCGCGATTTCGCTTGCAGAGCTGGCATCACGGTATCCAACATCTTCTGGTGTGTACTACTGGTCGTATCGGCTCTGTGGTCAGCGCAAGAGGACACGCAAGATCGTCTCATTTCTGACAGGCTGGTTCTGGCTCATCGGAAACTGGACCATTGCACTGTCCGTCAACTTCGGTTTTGCTTCCCTTATCGCGGCGACGGTATCAATCTACAACCCAGAGTGGGTAGCATCGGACTGGGAACTGCTTCTCATCTTCTACGCGCTGTGTCTGCTGGTCTTCCTTGTTTGCTCATTGGGAGACAAGCTGCTACCGTATGTGGACTCCGTGGCCGCGGTATGGAACTTCATCACCATCATCGCACTTCTGGTTGCTCTATCGGTCCGCGCTCAGCAAGGTCGACATTCAGTCTCCTACGCGCTCGGCAACTACGACAGCAGTTTCTCGGGCTGGGGTACGGGTTTTACGTTCTTCATCGGCCTCCTTCCACCAGCATACGCCTTCTCCGCCATCGGCATGGTGACATCAATGACGGAAGAGTGCGCTCAGCCCGAAATTGAAGTCTCTCGTGCTATCGCCCTCTGCATACCCTTTGGTGGGCTCGCATCGCTCCTGTTCGTCCTGCCGCTATGCTTTACGCTACCGCCGCTCGAAGACATCCTCAACGCACCCTACGGCCAAGCGCTACCGTACATCATATATTCTATCATGGGCTCGAAGACAGGAGCGCTGATATTGATGATAATGATACTATTTGTCACTCTCTTCTGCGCCATCGCAATCACGACTGCTGCTTCACATTGCACATGGGCGTTCAGCCGCGACAACGCGCTTCCCCTCGCTGGCCTTTGGACGCGCACTATCGCCGACCGGCCCATCTACTCGCTCACGCTCGTCACAGTCATCGAGATGCTACTCGGTCTCATCAATCTGGGTTCCAGCAGCGCGTTCACCGCTTTCGCATCAGTCGGCGTCATCGCACTCGCCATCGGGTACCTCGTTCCTATCGCTATCTCTCTCTTCACCGGTAGGAGAGAAGTCGCACATGCAAAGTGGAATGTTGGTGGTCTGGTGGGCACCGCAGCAAACATCGGTGCTGTGGCATGGATCCTCTTCGAATTGGTGCTCTTTAGCATGCCAACTGCGCTTCCTGTTACCGAGGTTTCGATGAACTACGCTAGTGTCGTATTGATCGGCTTTGCGTGTTTGAGCGGGCTATGGTATGCGCTCTCTGGCAGAAACAGTAAGTATCAACGTGTTCATGTTTGGCTGGTGACTTTGCTGACCATGAACAGAATTCAGGGGCCCGCCTGATGAGGTTGATGATGTCTACTAATGTGGCGAATCTTCTTGCTCTCGTAGGCTAGTGATGTACTTCGCTTCGCGCCGCCGTTGGGGTAGCTTGCAGTATACATACTGTCAGATCTTGCCAAGTCGATAGTTTCTAAATTGATGTATATTTCTATTTGATCATGTTGTCTATAACAGCGAGACGCAAACTGCACCCATGCCTGGTGCTAATCGTGATTTCTTTTTTATATAAAAGGTGCAGCACTGGAAGGTTGCGCTTTCGCTATAGCGATCGCGTGATGTACATGGGTAGTTCTACAGAGAGTCCCAAGCTAGAAGCTTAGGCTTTATCGGCCAAGCATGGCAAATACGAAAGCATTCATCGGTGGTGTGGATCTCGAGAGCATCGCAAGAACTCTATAGTATGCAATAAAGTATATTCATACTAGACACCTACAGGCAATGGTGTACACTCAAAAAGGGAACTCACCCTCCGGCTTCTCTAACACCCCACTATCAACTTGCTTCCTATGTTCCTCATCCAGATACGGAAGCAACAAACCTTCCCAATGCTCTCGTCCTTTGTAGTAACTGACAGTCTCATCCCACCCCCTGATCGCCTCGGCCAGTCTTCCTGGCACATGCGGCTCCTTCGCAATGGTCGTCACCGGCTCGAAGTACGTTCTGATGGTGAAGAGTAGAGCTTTGGACTTTGGCAGACGTCGCAGAGATTGCCGTTCGGAGCGGAAGTGGATGTCTTCGACACGGAGACCTTTGGAGTTGGCAGTGGCCCAGGAGGCAACCGCGTTGGAGTTCTGATCGCCCATGCGGTGTGACCATGCGAGACCGTCGTCCAGTTGGATGAAGAACTACAGATCTATCAGCACTGGTACCTCATTATTTGTAGTAACGTTGGTGCTACTTACGTTATTCCGAATGACAGGCTTCTCACACGTCATATTTGCGAAGAAACGATTCATGGCCTTTTGCAACTTCTCTTGGTAATGAGGTACACCGGCTTCGATATGGAGTTCGTCGAGCGACATGCGGTATTTCTCAGTCAAACGCCAGAACCCAGGTAGGCAGACCGCGCCCGCATCGATGTGGTATTGGCCATCGTCATTCAATACCATGACTACGAGATCGTCCTGGACGAGCTTTGCTGCGGTAACCATAGCTTCCGTCGGGTTCGGTGCTGGGTATTGAAATTCTTCACCAGTGATTGTGTTATGAAGGATGTTGCCGTGCAATTGGAAGACTTCCGGATAGCGATGCGTGAGATATTGCGTCAGTTCTTCCAGGACCTCAAAGCATGCGAGGCGCGTGACTTCGTTGTCGACATATTGTACCCGGGATTTGACGTCCTTCTCGAGCTCCCGAACCTTGGCGTCGTGATAAGGGATAAAATTCGAATCCATTTCAATCCATTGGTTCCAATTCATTTTCCGGATCCCCATTGTTACAAAGTTTGGTCCATGGCGGAAGGGTCGATAGAGCTTGGGATCTGTAAGCTCAAGTTTGTAGTCTTCCGCCGGCTGCGGTAACGGTGTTTTGAATGGTATAGATGGGACTTGGAAAGGTCAGTCCTGTTCAAATTGAAGATATTCTGATCAACTGCACCTTTTTGCTTCACGTCGTAAGATGGAGAGAGTTTTTTGCTCGAAGTCTTCTTCGTCCGCCATACCAGGCCAACCGCAAGTACAACCAAGAACGCCGCAAAGCCCAGAGGCGTCAAGACTGGGTTGATCGATAACATGTACATTAGGTAGTAGTATTTCCCCGTGCGCTGCTTCCGACGACGCTTCAAGCAGACGACAAGAGCAGTTAAATGCTAGATCATCGTGAGATGGACGTTGACAATGCCGAATGACACCATTGGCGACTATCTACACCTTAGCGTAGGATCGCGTGTATAGGTTTGCAGAGAAATGTGGGTCAAGAAATGGCCGCTGTACTTGCCATGCTGGGTATAGCTCGAACTGCAAGGCATCGCCACGCTAAACCCCGGTCCCATATCTCGTGGCGGAAACGAGGCCTGGTAACCTTCCATGTTGAGATGTTCCGTGATTCCAGCGTTATCATTCATATCGGAGATAGAAGCTTGTTTGTTTGTGTCAGATATGTAGTGCGGGGACGCTCCACTTCCGTTCGTCAAGGAGAGCAATTCAACCATAGCGAGCTTGCCTATACCAGAGCGAGGCAAATACCGGGCAATTTTGAGTTATTGGCCTCTCGATTGAACATTCTTGTCGTAGTCTGGGGCTTGACTCCAGTGCGATGACGCGGAGCTGTGTTGCGAACATACATTACGGGACCCAACAGCGGAAATACGCCCCATACGATGCATAGGCCTATAAGTCGCGATCATCCCCAAGACTGTGTTATAAGCTTCTTCGCCCGACTCCTTCTTGACTAGAACACTTGTCACCGACTTCTTCTTCATTTAGCCTCAAACGCAGCTCACTATCGACGTTGAGATCTTCACTATGGCAACGTTCGGAAACTACGCTGGAACCGAATCCAAGTCGAAAGCTTTCCATTACTCGCAAGCTGTCAAAGTAGGAAACGTCGTCCGTATTTCCGGCCAGGGTGGTTGGGATGCGGAAGGGAACGTAGCACCGACCGCCGCAAAGCAAGTGGAGCTAGCGCTTGAGAACATTGAGAAGGCGCTACAATCTGTCGAAAAGGGCGTGTCCTGGAAGAACGTATACGCTATTCGATCGTACCACACAAATATCGACGAGTCTGCGGACCTATGTATCGAAGGCTGGCGACGCGTCATGCCTGATCACCGACCGGTATGGACATGTGTCGAGATTACCAAACTTGGTATCGAGGGCATGCAAGTCGAAATCGAGGTGGAGGCTCTCGTTGAGTAGGAGTGAGGGAGGCGGTACTCAGACATTGGTAACATGCTGGGATACGGGCACCAAGGGTGGCTACAATTCCTGTCGAATTTGCTGCATACACACTCTTCAATCTTAACAACTAGATAGTCCTCAGAGTCATGTATACATCTAGTCTGGAATCTCTGTATAATGCGACATGAATTATGGCCGCCCCTGGTGAAAACACTAGATAGTTGAGCAAGTGGCTGGTGGTCGTAGGGCTTGGAGGCGTTTTGACGGAACTATCGCAATCTTCTGTTATGGCAAAAACCGATGAATTCTCTCATATAACCAATGTACACATGGCAGTGTTCTTGAAACTTCCGCTCCACGTAGTAGGACTACGAGAAGGTTGCCAGAGTGCCTCCAAAGTTGCCCGAATAGACAACACGGACTCGAATCGCAGATTGTTGTGTATGTTCCCCAAAATCTTCATCACACATTCCCGATGGGCTTCCAAGAGTGAATGTGCGCCAGCTACATAGAGTGGGAAAAGAGCACAGTTCTGCGCTTTAGATCTCGTATCCATGCCTTGTATACACTCTAGACACGCATGGACATGCTGTTGAAGAAGAAAGTGTTTCGTGGAAATGTCGTGAATAGCGCTGTAAAGGTATATGAGGCCTGCGTGCTGGAAACAACGGACAAGTGAGAGCGATGCCGTTGTAACAGGGCTTAGCAGGTCTTGTCCTGCGTCTCCATCTGGACACTCTAGCTTGGAGTACGTTGGCTGAAGCGCGTGCTCAAAGGCCTGCGCCTTCTCGACGCAAACTTCGGCTCCAGTTTGTAGCTCGTGGCGGTAGAAGCTCATCTCAGCCAATGTGGATAGAACAGACCCAAGTGATGTAGTGCCAGGGACGACTTCCCACCACACTGATCCTGACTCCATTGTCTCCCAAATGCAGGCTGGGAACGAAGGTTTTCTGTCTTGAAGCAAGGCGTCTGTCAGATCAGTGGATGCTAGTTCCGAGAGTAGCATTCTAGTCATTCTGTCTGACGATGACCATGCTGCTCGAAAGCCGCCCATTGCGTTGATGATTGCGATCGCTCCTGCAAGGTGACAACCGGTCGAAGCGTCATCTGACATGCAGTTGACATAGCCTTCCAGGAAGTACAAAAGCAGCACCGCAACTAAAAGTGCGGAGAGCGCAGCACCATCGGATTGCTCGCTGCTCAGTTGGCCGCGGATAACTGACAAGCAATGCAAGCGTCTCCTCTCAAGAGTCTGTTTGGACGATCCGCGCTCTTGCAGCGCCCGATGCTCCTCGGCAAATACGCATAGGGCCTGGAGGACAGGTTGAGAGCGCAGGGCAAGTGCGACTGGTGGCGGGACTGGCTCATGAAGAGTGGAGAAAAGTGGCCATAACCGCGCTTTGAAGTATTCCAGTGCTCTTCGCTCATTGACTGCCAGGTGAATGCTATTGAGCGAACGCTCGATGGATAGCTGTGGGAGGCATTCGGGCACCGTTTTAGCAGGTCGCTTCTTCCATCTGAGTAGTAACTTGTCGTAGCTGCAGTCTTCCGCGTTTGCGGAAAGGAGGCATCGTCGGCATGTGGGCTTCTGGAGGTCGCATTTGACTCGTCTTTGCTTGCAAGGCCAGCACGACCCTTCAACCGTCCGTCGACGTTTTGGCGGACTGTTGCCAGAGGATTCCGGACGCGACATCTGTCTGCATGACGTGATAATGGTCGCGAGCTCAGAGTAAGAGTGACGAGGTTGCGAAAGGGGAGTGCCAGCCGATATCAGATGGCTGATGCGAATGCCCGACTGATGCGAATCTGCCCTCAGTATTGATGCATGAAGGGACAAAGATCGAAAAGGGCGAGACGCGTCGAGGCCTCCGCTGATCGGGGGCTCCGATTGCCGCACGCCAAGACCATTATTCCCGCTAGAGCCGTGGCCTCGCCGCTCCACCAAAGCATCTCTCTCTCCAGCAATGCGATAACGACGTCTGATGGAATATTTGTCACTGTTGAGCGTTATGGCGGTAAGGGGTCAGGGACGTTTATGCTAACACTTGGAGCGAACAAACAATCAAGCACCGTGTCAAGGCTCATGCTTTTGTGGGCCGAAGAAGCCCTGGAGGCGATAGGAACGGTACATGAAGCTCAACAACCTTTGAACCCTAGACTTCAACTTCTTCAACCCTTTGCTGGGCTGTTCTGCCATCGAATCTCATGGGCGCCTGACTTCCGAGCGTCGGATCATCCAACACTTTGGTTCCGAACGATGTCAGGCTGCACTGAACGTCAATAGCTTTGCTTGTTACCGTGCAACACGTTGGTACGGTAATGGTACCTGCATTAAAGCGGAACCGCGCAAGGTCAGCAGAAGTACCTGCAAGACCCTCGCTCTTTACACCTTCTGTATGCGCGTCGATGCGCATTCTGAACACTACTCTCAACATTGACGTCCTGAAAAGCAATAGACACCGACACGGGGTGGCAGATGCTGGGTTTACTACCATGAACAAGCCCTTTGTTGAATTAGCAGAACTCGAGGGTAATCCAGTTGCATGAGGAAGTGTTCAGTTACTGCCAAATACCTACAGGGCTGAGCATTTTAAAGGTCATGTGCTCGTGGTGGCTCCGGCTCTCCACAGCAGCGGCTGCACGATTACACTAGTGTTGTCGATCACTTGGCTCAGCTCTTCTACAAGCGGTCGATGGACTGGAGGCTGACCGGATTGCCTCAATCACTAACATCACCGTTCGCTAGCGGAAAGCGTCAGTGGCTCTTGTATCGCTATCTTGTGGCAATACCCGAAGGCAGCTCGAAATCGCATTGCGCGCCATGCCACGACACCTGGGCATGCAAGCGAATCCCAGCTGATGGTACTAGCTTGTGTAGCTGAAGAACAAATACACCGCTTAGTCGTTGCACGAGTTCCCGTATGTGGGACCGCAAGGCAAGTGGCGTATTCTTCTTCGCGGATGATGGGCTCAGGTCCCGGATCACCATGCGGAGAGTATTGAGTTTTGACATGCCAAGCGAACACGCGAGATCTGGACAAGCCACCATGCATCTTCACGAGAAAACACGAGGCTATCGTGGCTTCGTAGAATTCTGGACAACGGATACCGACGCTAGCGGCACCGGAGAATCGCAAAGCGGTATGCTGCTTTTCGGCAGGGTGCTCTTCCGCACTCACGTATTGGTGGCATTCACGCAGGATGCTGTGACTGTACTGTCGATATTCCGCTCTAAGCTGTACTTGCTTGTCGAATGGCGAGTGTTTCGACTCACACTCTTTGAATCAGGCACATGTCTGTAACAGCTAGACCGTTCGCAAATGCGCCCCTTCGCAAGCTTGGCACCTTTTTTCTAGGCGGGGACTGCTAGACTGCGCTGACTTCCTACACTGACGGGATCTACCTGTCTCAAAGGGTCATTAGTCTAGGCTCGGCCCTGCATATCGCTGTCATGACCATCACTTGGTAGTTGTTTGGCTGGCTTCCCTCAACCGTATCGCCTTAAAGCGGCTGGCTTAACCCAGGGCTACAGGGATAGATTACTATTTCGGGGACCGAGCTGTATCCCTCTACTCAATGTGGCTTGCTGTGGTCTCAACTGAACGGCGTCTTGGTTCCATGCGGGACTGTGATCGGCGAGAATGGAAGGCCTGGGACTTGGTAAACCGTTGCTGTTAGGAGACAGTCGGGGAATATAAGGATGTTCCAAACATCTTGTCTTTTTGTTCCTCATCAGCTCACAGTTGCTCCTCTTACACTGTCTTATAATTTATTGTTCATAATCTTCTCGGTCGTTACTTACCTCAGCTGCCATGATGGTCCCTACTAAATCACTGGCGTTGCCACTCATCGCTCTATGCTCGATAGCATCATCAACTCCATTGGAACCGCGTCATGCCGCACCCGGCCTTATTGATGGGATTCTCAATGGTGTTCTCTCAGGCATCGAACAACTCATTGCGGACGTTCTGTCTGGTAAAAAGTCACCCATCGACAACACCAAGACGAACAAGCCGTTGACCTGCTCATTGTTGAGTGTTGACAAATGTTGCGTTTGTGAGTTACGACAATCCTCCTTAATCGTCTATGGCCTAACAGATATAGGGTACGATGTCTCTGCCGAGCTTACCAAGCTATTTGTTGGGGCCGATAAACAATGCAACGACAATGCTCGTGCTGCAGTCCGTATGGGCTTCCACGATGCTGGGTCTTGGGATAAGAATGCTCTCAACGGTGGTGCCGATGGATCGCTACTCATGGAGTTCGGCGAGCATGAAAGACCCGAAAACAACGGTCTTCAGAGCATTCGCCTAAAACTTCGAGATGTACAATCCAAGTACAAGGTCGGATACGCTGATCTCGTCCAATATGCGCACAATCACGCAACAATCTCGTGTCCGAAGGGGCCCCGCGTACTTACATTCGTTGGCCGCAAGGATGCGACCAAGGCCGCGCCCAAAGGACTTCTACCTGACGTTCATCAAGACGCCGACAAATTGATCGCCATCTTCAAGGACAAGGGTTTCTCGCCCCACGATCTCGCAGCACTCGTAGGCGCCCACGCAACAGCCAAGCAACGATTCGTGGACGTCCGCCCAGAGGTCGTCGACAAGCCACTCGATACGACCCCCGGTGTCTGGGACGTCGAATTCTACAACGATACTCTTAACAATCCCTCCGGTGGCAGTGCTGATCAGAAGGTCTTCGTCCTCCCAAGCGACAAGGTGCTATCGACACATCCCAAGATCGCCGATGAGTGGAAGTCGTTTGTTGGTAACCAGGTCCATTGGAACCTGGACTATGCGAAGGCTTACATCAGGATGAGTCTTCTGGGTGTAGAGAAGAGAGATCTGATGAAGTTGGTGGACTGCACGAGGACACTGCCCGTTAGTAGGCCCTCATTTCCTTAGTGTACATGATTTACAATACCCTTACGCGCATCGCGATTTAATTCAATAATTACTATAACGAGATGTCTCCGCGTCATATGCATGTTTGGCATGTGCGAGTGTATTTGACGTATCGACCAGGTAAGAGCTCGGAAGCCCTGGATGGCCCCTTCAGGGACCGCATCTGGAGAGGGTCGCTGAAGACGGAGTTGGATAGCGGCAATAATCGTGACTCAGAACCATCGAAAGGGGAGAACTTAGACGAAGCAACTGGTGCAACCCTTTTCAGTTATCACACTTGGCAAAAACTTTGTTGTGTCGAGATGCGATGAATGAATCGCGGTGCATGGTCTACCAGATAAAGCCAGGCGGGGTGGCTGACATAAGCGTGAGGCAGGCAAGGGTCCAGGTCAGGCGAGTCGAGCTTGCTTGTTTGTAGTGCGGAGAGCAGGTAGCTCACAAACGTCACGGCCGGCACACGAGCGTCACCACCACCACGCTCCACCCACACGCTCACAATCTGCGACCAGATTCCGAGACACGATACGAGCGACGTAAAAGATAGCAAAGGACACAATGGCAACTCAATTCTTGAGGGCGGCGGCTCGCGCCGGCGTTCGAGCGCCCATGGCTGCTTCCCGCGGATTCCAGACAAGCGCTGTACTGAGGCAGGACACTGTTGTTGCGCCAGTGAAGAAGCCCGTTGGTGCTTTCAGGGGAGGGTGAGTGCTCATTTCGCAATTGCATTCTATTGAACTGGTTTGGACGGCTATACAGCCACGGAAGACTGTCACATGCCATCAGGCAGGCACGACGGCGAATGTCATCTACTAGAATGGCAAACAAGGCTGAAATTTTATGGCTAACACACGACAGATTGTTCGGCTTCCTTCTCGGTGCTACCGCATCCGGCGCAGGCATGTACTACTATGTCATTGACGAATACCGCGTATCGAACCAGCTCTTAACCGAGGACATCTACGTACGTCATTCCTACCTGCGTCCCTTGCGCATAAGCTCGATCGCAAGAACAATACATCGGGACTGTACAAGTGAAGCAGGCCTTGACTAACGAAACCAGGCTCTCCAATCCGCCGTCCAACGGATAGAAGGCTACGTTCGCACCCTCGAGGACAAAGTCGATGCGAAGAAGCGATAAATCACCCATCACACACCTATCAAGCGACGATTACGCGGCCGAACGTGCGGAGCGCGCCGAATGGGGATATGCACGGGCTGAGCAGGCAGTACAAAACGATGGACCAGTGGGATGGAACACGCATGTACACTACGAGATTGGACTCTTCTCCGTCATTACGAAAGCTGATACTCATCGAGTAACTACCTTATACCAAATATATTTTAGGCTGTTCATGGTGGTATTTTGGGACCTGATGATAATATTGTGACAGGCGCCCTTCACCTAAACTTGACATGCGGACTTGAATCGTGGCCTCTCTGAAACTCTGTCTAACTACGAGATAATTGCTTCACCGTTTAGGAAGGTCGTATTTGCAATTAATTGAATGCGTAACTACACGCGCTTTCGTGTGCATTTTAGTCTATTATTTAACACATCATTATGTGAGATCTATCCACGAAACCAAAATTAACGCCGTTCATGCCATTTACCATCAGATGCCCCCACTTGTCCTATCCGACTCAAATCGTCGCTTCACAACAGCGTAAGCGGCGCGATCCACTCGCACTTCGGTGGTGTGACGGGTATGTCTTCGTCATCGTTGAATCGCCCGAGCTGAGCAACACGTTTGTAGATCTCCTCTAGAATCCTACCCTGCTCGCCCTCATACTCTTCTGGTTTGCCCTCCTTGTAACGGTCCTTGGGATCGATGGGCTTGCCATCTGGTGTAACACCTTCAACATGGGGGCGCGGTGCTGAGCTAGTCTGTGCTATTGAAGCCGGCTGAGAGGTAGCCTGGACGGGGGCGGGAGGGTTACCAGGCTGGCTCTGTGTCTGGGTGGTGAACGGAGAAGGTGAAGGCGTGGAGTCTGCTGGCGCGGCAGATGTTTGAGGCTTGAGGAAGGGGTTGGCAGCTGCCGGCTGCGTTGCGTTGTTTTGAGGCTGTTGGGTGCCGAAAGGTGACGGTTTGCTTAGTTGACCGAAGGCCGGAGCTTGAGACGCTGCGGCGCCACCGAAAGGGTTTGCCTGTGCAGGTGCAGGTACAGGTGCTTGTGTAGACGGCTGCTGAGGCTGACCGAACGGATTCGGCTTCTGCGTCTGTTGAGCTTGCTGGCTAAACGGTGAAGGTTGAGCTGGTTGCTGGGCTGCTTGACTGAATGGTGAAGACTGGCTTGGTTGCTGTGCTTTGTGGCCGAAGGGAGATGGACCTGACGAGGCTTGCTGACTAAATGGTGACGCGCCAGACGAAGCTTGCTGGCTGAAAGGAGAAGCATTGGCACCTGGTTGAGCCGCCTGTCCAAATCCACTCTGTCCAAAACCTGGTTTACTGAATGGGCTTGGCTTTTGTCCAAGAGCGTTTGCTTGGCCGAAACCCGACGCCGCACCTGGTGCTGATGGCTGGCCGAAAGCAGATCCAGAGCTTTGGCCCATACTGCTGGCCTGTCCGAATGCGCTTCCTGCACCAGGAGCTGATGGCTGGCCGAAAGCAGATCCAGAACCTTGACCCATACTGCTGGCCTGTCCGAATGCACTTCCTGCGCCCGGCATGGACGGTTGGCCGAATCCTGAGGCACCAAAAGCAGGCTTCCCAAACGCACTCCCACCACCACCCAATGCTGACGGTTGGCCGAAGGGGGATGGTTTCTGGCCTAAAGCAGAAGCTGCACCAAAGGGCGACGTCTGGCCTGGAGTTGATGCTTGTCCGCCACCCAACGCTGAAGATTGGCCAAAAGGTGATGGTTTCTGACCTAAACCAGAGGCTGCACCGAAGGCCGATGCTGTCTGACCTGGATTTGAAGGTTGACCGAACGCGGACGCTGTCTGTGCTGGTTGACCGAAGGCCGGTTTGCCGAATCCTGGTGTAGAAGCCTGCCCGAACGCGGATGGTTGAGATGAAGCTGCAGCAGTCTGGAACGGATTCGCTGGTGCTTTCATGAAAGGATTCGCAGCATTATTAGAGGACCCAGTCGGGTTGCTTGCTGATCCGCTTGCTGCAGTGCCCTTGGCGATGTCGATGCGGTTGGGATGAACGTTGGCACCCTCTGCGACATAGTTGATAGCACCTGTGATATCATCCAAAATCGCCTTTACTTGCTGCTGCATCTTCTCGCTCAGTGCTCCCTCTTCTTGTTGCTACAGACCGTTAGTTATCAAGAACCCAGCGCTGAACTTCAGACTTACCGCTGTAGGCTCATTGCCCGCCGCTCGTAATGTGTAGTACCGGGATCGAAGCTCCTCTGGACTGATCTCGACAGGCCCCTCGATGAGCTGCCGTGGAGCATCTTTTCCTGGACCGTAGCATGAAAGCGGATAGATCGGGCGCTCTTTGGCGAGATCGATCTGAATAGCGTCCTTGTCTAAGCTGAAGGTCGATGATTTTTGATCACGGTTTCCACCAAATGAGTTAGTCCCGCTGTTATCACTTGGGCGATAGCGGTCGCCGTTGAAAGCACCGAAGCGGTTGGAGCTTCCGCCGAAGCCGCCTCCACCTCCGCCTCCGCCTCGAGCTGCATCTCGCGAACTTCCAGGGTGCTCGAATTTGCAGGAATCTGCTTCGCGTGAGACAGTTGTCTGTAAAGGATAGCGGATGAGCTTACCACCGAATTTACATGCATTCCGCTGGTAGAAGCCACAGACAGTCATGTCGCCTTGTTTGTCGTGATAGTCTCCTTGTCTAGGGTCAAAGTTTGGGTTTCGTAGTTGACTGGGTAATATTAGCAACGGTGAGATTTTACTTGTGTTGTCAACTTGTGGAGGTCAATGAAAGAGGCAGTCGCGGCTGGAGTGAACGGAAACTGCGAAGGTTCCAAGGTTCAGGCGGACGGACGCGACGCGCTAGTAATCAACGCGAACAAAGCACGTCAACTAAGAAAAAGACTGAACAGGCCTGCAGCCTACATCGACGTGAAAACCTACAAGATAGGTAACCTAGCGTCGATGTAGGCTCTAGACCTGTTCAGCTCTTTTCTTGCATAAGGTGAAAGCGCCAAATTTTGCCCAGGTCGTTGCGATTCACACAGCAGTGAAACGCCGTTAAAATCCATTACTTGTAGTTACCTCTGCCCATCGCAATGCACTCTCGGTGTTCCCGGCCCTCTGCCCGTCTCTGCCCATATCGACCGATGCATGTGGCACTGGGAATGCTCGTCGCCAAATCGCGCTAAGCAATCAGCGTAGACAGTATCGAAGTAGAGTAGAAAGAGTTGACGAGACGAAATTAAGCACCTACCGTAGCACGGCAGCTGGTGTGTTATAGCTGCTTGTCGAAAAGGGTGAATCTCCTTGTGCGTCTGGGTGTTGATGCTTGCCTCTGTGATGGTGTTCACCGTTGTCGAGGACAGAGCGATGAACGCTAGGCCATTTCGGCTTTAGCGTCACATTTCGATCAGTCCGGTCGGACCTTCCACGTACGCGATCATCGTCTGTCTACGCCTCGCGCATTAATGCATCCAGCGCCATGTACTCCCAAGCGCACTACTTCATACCAGTGTCAATTCACAGAGTGAAAGCCAGGACGCATCGCAGACACTTGCGCCTTCCTGAATGCTAGTCTAGTGTTCGCGCAGTCCCCCTTCGACCATTCCGAATACAACTTGGCATGACGGCGTAGATGCACGCTTTCTCTATTCTTACTATCGGAATCTTCGTCGCAGGGTACTCGACCGCCCGTTGGGATCTTGTGACGCGCGTCTACGAACTAGGTATCTTTGCCTGGGATCACGGCGTTGTGACACGGACTGCTAAGGGTTTCTGTCTGCTGTCCCTACTGTTCTTCCTCTTCATACTACCGGTTGTGCGCATCGCGACACAAGAGACAGACCTGGTCAGTATGAGCCTTGATCGCACTTCCGGGTCCTTACTAACAGCATCAAACAGCATCCCCGACTCGCAGGCACCGGCATCTCTGCGCGCGAGCAGCTCAAACGTCGCGGTTCCTTCTAGTCTAGCGGGGTAGCAGGATGATGACATGGTCACACACAATGGGTTGATGCGCGTATTCTGGCCGTCAGACGCTCCAAAGGATTCTGTGCCGGGTGTTCTGGTGGGGTTCAGAAACTCGGAGTCAGATGTCTTTGTGGTAGCTGTGCTTCAAGAAGTCGAGTTGCGTCAAGTCGAGAACGCGCTGCTTGTCGGAACCTTGCTGCGACACAGCCCACACGATGTCCAGGAACTACTTCAACGATGCGGACACTCTTCTATGCGCGCCTTGGGCTACGTCAACCCCAAGAGCCCAGTCGAACAGCCTGATACCGACCTCATCGTAGTTCATACCGACCCCTCGTTCCGCTTTCCGCGCCTTCATTATCCTCACGAACCGCTCGTGGCTATGCAAGTCATCGTATACGACCGACCGCACCCAACGCGTATGCAATACCTCTCGCTCAAGCCTATCACGCTCGCATTAGGAGACAAAACAAGGGTCGCGGAATGGGATGTAGCTTTCGAGGAGCTGGAGAAAGCAGAAGAGAAGGAGCGCAGAAGGAAGGCACATCTCGTTGAGAAGCTCAAGCTGCACACGGTCATTGCACACCCGCGCACTCAAAAGGAGCTGGCGTTGCCGATGCTCATCGAGCAGGTGAACTGTTCGCACGAATTGAACGCCCTATTGCAGAAGAACATCGGCATGATAGGCAAGCGCATGAAGCGAGCCTTGAGTGTCAGTGAGCGGGTCGTCGAGTCTGCAAACGATCTCTGGGACTACATATGGCTTGTCCTCCATTATGCGTTCAGAGTCTGGATATGGCCGGTAGCCGCGCAACTCTTCATTTTCGGGCTGATTACACATCGCATAATGGGAGAGGCAGTCCTTCAGCTTCTACATTGGCGGCCAGGTTCTTCCGACTCGCCAGCTCTGAAGGACATCTCCGCAACAGCGCAACAGATCGACATACGATTACAACAGTCTTGTTACTGGCCCATTCAGTATCTCACTTTACGAAGGCGGAAAGTCAACTGGGAATCCATCACTAACAGTCATCCTGAGTATATCCGGTTCTACAATAGTCTGTGGCTAGTTGCCAACGATGTCATAATGGGCATTGCTGTCGGAACGTTCATCATCGAGAACGCTTCGTTCGTGGCTGCTCAGGTCGATACCATATTCAGTACCTGGTCGGTCGACGGTCTGCGGCGCATGATATCATGGCTTATGGGATGGCCCGGAGGCTTGAAGTTGAACACTGAACTGGCTGCGTTCCTGGGCGACCTTTTTCTTTGGGTCATTGATTACTGGGCGGGATGCATATCACTCCTGCGGCCACACCTACCTGCGCTGATCCAGATCATTGGCTTTTCCGCTTTCGCTGGCGCCACTATGCCCATCTCAATCTTCTCGGACCTCGTTTCACTGCTGACGCTGCACATCTACTCATTCTATGTCGCGTCTGCTCGCATCTTTCATTGGCAGCTTACGATAATCATATCCCTCTTCCACCTTTTCCGTGGAAAGAAGCGCAACATCCTCCGCAACCGAATCGACTCATGCGACTACGACTTGGACCAGCTATTGCTCGGCACAATTCTTTTCACACTGCAGTTCTTCTTACTGCCAACTGTGTTCGTCTTCTACTTGACGTTTGCGAGCGCACGCATTGCTGTCATCGGACTGAAAGCTGCGCTGGAGATGGGGCTTGCCTGTCTCAATCACTTCCCGCTCTTTGCAGTCATGCTACGACTGAAGGATCCTGGAAGACTACCTGGAGGAATCTGTTTCGAGCTACAAGACACGACCGATCTTACCTCTAGCACGACAAGCGAGACAGGCTCACCGCCGACGGCCTATGTGTTGCTGAAGGTAAGTCGAACTGCTCTATCCTGTGATATACGAGAACTCATACTACGCAGTCGATCCCGCTGTCACTACGTGCGATGTTCCAACCCTATTTCGACCTTGGCGATCGCATACGCAAGCACTACTTCTCGCCTAGCGTCTTATTGTATCTCGTGTCAGGGCAGTTTGTCCCACCGATTCACCGCCGCAACTTATACAGCTTGCAATATAGCATGCTCCCCGCCAAGAGAGCAAGTATAGGCGAGCTGTGGAAGAAGCTGACAGAAAGGAGTGCCACGCCATCACACGGGCCTAACGGGTACGCTGCGATGCCATTCAGGAAGGACATACTTAACGGTAAAAGTAGAAAAGTCACATGAAACTTCAAGTCATCTGTATCTGTCTTATGTCTCTATTTCCTCATGCCTCTGCGTGTCTTCTGCATTCCTCTGTTATGTCTTAGCTGCGGCCGCGTGTTGTTGTTCTACGAGAGACATACGTCACCCGCTCTCACATGCCATTTTCACCTTCACCTCCTAACCCAAATCGAAAAAAAGAGGGCAAAAAAGAATCAACTCAACCCCCACCCAGCATCTGCTGACCGACGCCCACTCCGAATCGAACGGCGCGCCCTCCTGAGTTCAGCCCTTTGTGTGACAAATCCTTCTCTTATGTGTTTTTTCCCATTACCAGAGTCACTTTTGGTTTTGATGGACATGTTGTCTGTTTTTTCTCTAGGTTTTTCTAATCCGTGCAATGCACTCTATGTACCCGTCAGGAGCCCACCCGAGTCCGCCAAGTGGAGGAGAGTTGATGGTGGATGGGGTAACGTTGGGGTTTATATCTTCAGGTAAAGGTGGGTCTTGTGGGTGGTGGTACTGGGTGGGCTCAGGTGAGAGGGCTTGCATGCAAGGTGGCGGGGCTAGGTAGACGACAGGCTGGGTGGAGGGCGAGGTGAAGGTGAGTCTCAGAGCCGGTGTGGCGTGTGCGAAGAGGTTGCGTCCGTATCTGAACTGTTTGGGATTTTGCTAACCTCAAGATGTTGGTGAGGAGTATAGTTGGTTCTCACATGGTGATGACGACATGGCAAAGGTCCACGCAAGCGAATGTGAGCGGTGAGGAAGAGGTACAACATGGTGAGGTTGATCAGTTAAAGTTGCAAACTGCCATGTCACATCCAGGTGGGTGGCCGCATCGTCTGAGGCAGGTACGATGATGGCAAGATGTGTCTGCATGTTCAGGAAGTCGCGACTAGACTCGCGGCACGTGGTTGTCCCTCGCCCAGTATCCACATCCTACATAATATCGTACCATGCTAACGCCTTTTGCTTCCGCCTTGCCTTAAGATCTAGCGGCAGCAGAAGAAATTTGTTTGCTTGACCGCTTCCGTCGCCATTCTTGCGGGTTCTCTCACTCCATCCCCAAAAGCCTCCACACCCATCAGAGCTCTAGTCCTGCATTTCGGCCTTCGCTTTGATTGCGGCTTGCCATAGACGCAGATCTGTTCACAGCCAAGTTCCTCGTATAGCTGCAACTTTACGACAAGCTCTTCCTCACCTCTCCCCACAACACCACCCGCGATTCAAGACCGCCAGGACGATAGTGCTCACGATGGAGTCACAAACCGCTGCAGAAGCTGCGAAAGTCAGCACCATAAGGCAAGTGATCTTTTGTAACCGTCAATCGCCGATGCTGACATGAACAATCTAGCTTCAACCCGGCTTCCTTCTTGACTGTGCGCGTCGGTCCTGAAGGTTCTCAAGAAGACTTCCTACTCCACGAAGGCATCCTGAGCGTACGCTCCGAGTTCTTTCGCCGCGCAATGAATGGCAACTGGTCTGAGAAGAAGGATCGACTTGTCAAACTACCTAAGGACGACCCCAAGATCTTTGCCCTCTACGTCAATCTCATCTATATGGGCGTGTTGTACAATGAACCAGACGCTTCCAAGATGACGCCTGTCAAGTTCCAAGCACATACCTTATCGACCGTCAAGTTCTACATCCTCGCCGAGAAACTGCAAGACAAGCAAGCTAAGAATGCCGCCTTGCAGACTCTCCACCCCAAAACTACAGGAAATTTGTTTGCCGACAGACTACCCAACGCCGAGATCGTCGAGTTCATGTACAAGAACACGTTGAAAGGCAGCCCTGGACGACGCCTCATGGTCGACATTTGGAATGATGACAACACTAAGTGCATTCTCGAGCAATCGGAAGTCGTATGCAAGGAATTCTTCATCGATCTCGCCCATTCGCTTCATGCTTGTCGTCCTGCACGTATGCGGAACGTTGCATTTAGCTCGTCTTTCACTGTGTATCAAGAACAACTTTGAGTCTTACTCTGGGATTGCCATTACCGACTTGCACCGGATGATCGTGGAGTTTGTGGTCAGCGGAATGAATGAAATCGGACGACGGCTCTTCTATGATAGCTTGGAAATAGTCGTATTAAGGTATAGAGACATGTAGCACAGGTAGCCAGCCAAAATAACGCGGCAAATCTACAGCGCTTGCAGGAATCAACATTCGCTTGTCAACTGATCCATTGCGTCATAATCTCCAAAATCCTACGAGACCCAAATCCCACAGAGAATGCTCGTCCTCTGATTTCGAACCCCCGCTCTCCTACATGACACCGTACTTGAACTTTCGTTTTGTTCCCACCTGTCAGTGTACCACTGTCTTATGGCGGCAGCGTCCACCTAGGGAGTATCTGTAAACATGGCAGCAGTATGTCTCTATGGGTTTACATTACAAATGCTGCGTTGATTCTCTGGTCATCCTCCAGTTTGAACATCGGGTGCTTCGCTAGCTGCACCACCTCATACAAGGGAAAAGCTGAACAGGTCTGCAGACTACATAGACATAAGTACATGCAAAGTGGGTGTATCAACATCGATGTAGACCCCAGGGTGTTCACTTTTCCCTAGGTTGACGGAGCACCATCATCTAAGGCTAGCTGTAGGCGGTCGCTCACCGCGCGCAGACACCGATGATGTCACTCGAATTCACCAGTCACCGCACCAGATTTGGACAAACGAACTTACCGCTTCGGGGTCTTCTTTTCGCTTACACCTACTTCAAACCTTTCGCTTTCCACATGCCCTTCGCCATCTCGCACTTCCCCGACACCAATCAGGTAACTCTGCCATCATCGTAGCGGCCATGGCGACTCCAAAGGCCACTCGAGGAGACGTGAAGAAAGCAATGAGGTGAGTATTGAAGGGCAGAAACATTATCATCAAAGACTAACTATTGCAGCTTCGACCCGTCCAAGCTCATCACAATCGTCGTGGGCAGAGAGCCACACCAGCAGCGCTTCTCCATACCTGAAGGAATCATCTGCGCACGTTCTGAGTTCTTTAAACGTGCTCTAAACGGAAACTGGGCGGAGAGCGAAGGACGCATTGTCAGATTCCCAGAGGACAATCCGGAGATCTTCGGCATCTACATGAATCTAGTGTACACCGGTCTTGTTCTCACGGACACTCTTGAAAGTCCAAAGACCGTTACTACCATCTGCGACGAATTCGACGTGCTCGGCAATCTTTACGTGCTTTGTGAGAAGCTGCAAGACAGGGCAGCAAAAAACTCCGCCGTCGAAAGTCTGCTCGAGGTTTCCATGGGAAAATACGAGAACAAGTATACCTGTCCACGAACCGATACCATCGTGCTCGTATACCGGGGAACATGCGCGGGCAGTCTCGGTCGTCGCCTTATGGTAGATCTGTGGCGCAAGATCTCTGTGGACTTTTTGATCAAGTGTAGTGATGAACTGCCCAAAGAGTTCCTTGCTGACCTTGCCATCTCCATGAAAACTCAACTGGAGGGGCACAAAATCAAGGGCACCTGGCCTCTGAACAAGAACACATGTATGGAAAGGGAGGCCTGAGATCTCAGCGACACGCTCGAGATCCATTAGCGACTTCAGGCAATGTTGGGACACCTTCGGAGAAACAGCATGAAGGGGTATGAGCATCGGTAGCGGTCTTGTAGCTACAGGTCTAAAGTCGGCTCCAACGTAACTTATGATGCATGTGCGCACATCCAAGTAGCACACTGTATCACGTACAACTACGAAGACAACCCCGATACACACGTTACAGTGACTCCTCTTTGTATTCACAGACCTGAGATAGCAACAGACCGAATGACATTAACAACTAACCCCCTCATCCAAACACCATAGAAAGTCCAAGTCTCATACATCGTAAATCGCAGACCCTCAAGCAACAGGATCCCAACCACCGCTCAAGGCTTTTTCAATCGACACAAGCCGCCGAGAAAATATGCAAAGAACAACGACAACAACAAATTACCTCCTTGCAATCCATGTAAAAGGAAAGAAGGCACGATCCCCAAACCCCCAATGAATGAATAACGCCAAGAGCTAAATCATATGCATACGTGCCAGCTAATACTGGCTGTTCCAAAAGTGTATTATAATATTCCCGATGAAAAGGTGGATTCGTCGTCGTCAGAGGGAGGCTGCGGCCAGTGGTCGGGCTTGGGTATTGTGCTGCCGGCTTCGCCGTCGTTAGGTTTGCGACCCCATACTACGTAGCTAGTAGATGTTAGCATCCGCCTCGTCATATTGTGACATGTTCAACGTGCGACTTACAAGTTGTAATAGGCGTGCACACTCTCGTCTGCAAGCGAGTTCCTCACATGCGCGAGGTAGACTTCGACCTCTGCTGGTGTCCAGCCCAAGCCGGTGACAAAATATTCAATAGTCCATCCGTGCAAACCGACGAGCATGTTCCACATGCAGAACTTGCCGTACATGTTGGACTTGTTTTCTTTCGGCCATGGATTCACGGGTAAAGCGAAGACCTCCTCGTGCACATCCACGAATCCAGCTTCTCGGTACCACCTCTTGAGTTTATCCGCGATGCGTAACGGCCGGCCCAGGATGTGCGCGGCCTCGTCCTGCAGATTTGACCATTCAAGCAGCGGGTAACTTTCCGGCATGCCTTCGGCACACTGGAGTTTGGAAAATATCTCCTGCGACTCCATCCATCCACCAGGTTTTAGATTGTTGAAGCCCTTTTGTATGATTTCTCGGAAGTCTGTGAAGATGCCGTGCATGAAGCGTGTGTGGACGTAGTCGTAGGTATAGGGTTGCTTTTCGGGGAACCACCAAGATGTCTTGAGGATGTTGTCCAGCCAGAAGTCGACGTTGTTGGGCAGTCTGTCTTTCTTGGGTTGGATCGCGGATAAGTCGATGCCTTCGACCTGGTGTCTGGTTAGCGTGGCCATGAAGAGAGCATTGCATCGCGTACCCGCCAATGTTTTGGAGCCTTCTTTGCTGTTGCTTGTCAGTCGTGTTTCCACAAGGAGCTATAGACACAGCACATACCCATGGCGATGCACCATTGTCCGGTGCCACAGCCAATGTCCAGCATCCTCGACGATCTCTTTGTGTTCAGCGGCGCGAAGTAGTGTTTTCCTTGCAGAAGTCCTGTTATAATGTGATGCTCCCATTCCAGGCGATATATCTCGAGCTGGGGGTATGCGAGTCAGCGATAGGGCGAATGGCGAATATGGGTTCTAGCAGCGCGTACCTCATCGTTGGGGAATGGGTAGGCTGGAGTCAATTAGCGAGAGTCAGGTGAAGAGTCGTCCCGTGGGAATGCGTACCTCCAGCATGGAAGCCATGGTAAGTTCGGCCGTACTTCTTCTCGACGCCATACATGCTTGGCGTGAGGCTTTGCACCTCGCTGCGATGTGTGAGCGCATGGAATATACGAAGGGAGAGGAGGAGAGGTACAAGTCGTTGAGTTCTCCATCTGAGGGTGCATCCGACTACATATCGCGATTAGTTTGGAGTCCTTGGTACGTATGTAGTGGGGAGAGCAGGCGGCATACATCAGCTGGGTCGGCCGTCGAGTGTGTGAAGTCGGTGAGATTGGTGGCACTGGACAGCGGCCGCAGCTTGGTCTTGCGCACGCGGTCAGTCGCAGAGGTGGCCATGATGTCTTGGGGATGCGCTACGGTGCGCTACAGGACTCGCCCCGAGTCGTGTCGAGGAAGAGGCGAAACCCAGCGGAATGGATAATGTCGTTCCCAAGGCCCTGGCCTTGGAGGGCGCGCCGACAGCGAAAGCGCCGACGGGAGCGCTAGGGGGCCAGTCAACCCCGCAGTCCTCGCAACCTCGACCGCCCTGTCTGCTGCCAGCTGTTGCAAAGACCCACAGCCACGACCGACGTGTCGAATGACACCGACAGCTTTACGCCTCATCCTGCCAGTACCGAGTGCGTGGCTTTGGACATGCGTCACTCCTTCCGAGAGATTGGGCCACCAGCTCACCGACCATCCCCCGGGTGCACACCATCAACACGCCCGTCAATGTCTCAATGCCACCATTGTTGTCTTCTTCCTTTGCTTCTCGGACGCTAACACGACCTAAGCCCCGGCTCCTGACCCAATTCTGGGAATGAGACCTGATCTGCCTTGCTCTGCTGTGTGTTTGAGGCACAGTTCTCTAGCGTACACAAAGGACTCTCCCAAACGGCTTCCTACCTGCGGCTATCGGAATTCCAAATGCTTCCCTGCCATTGTCTCTATCATGGTTTTCGTCTTCGTCTGGCTCAGCCACTCGTAGCTCGGCGTTTCCGGCGCCTTGGCCGCGTGAGCTGCATTGGAAGGAATGCGTCGGGCGCATCAACCAATGTATCGGATCCGGGGAAGGCCGTGTCAAATCATGCCATTCTGACCAAACTGGCGGTTTACCTGCCACTGCGGCCTGGACCGTTGGGCCGTTGGGGAGAAACGTTCGCAAAGCTGACAGAATCCGTGCCGACCCTCACTAGTATCCCAGCGATGTATATGCAAGGTCTGGCTGTTGAGAAGTGCATCATGTCGGGATACTTGCTGCAAGGAGAACTCGCCGAGGTATTGGAATTCTGCCACTTTCACAAGAGAGGCCTGGTCAGCATGCAATGCAATCACCAAGTCTGTTGGAGTCGCAGATAGGCGTGGTGGTGGATACAAGAATCAGCAAGGAGACGACCGCTTTCGTACGACCACTCAAACCGTAATGCGCATGTTGTGGGGATGCGTAGTATGTGGCAGTCGTTGCGGGCTTTGAAAGCGTCCCGCCTAGCATCATCCAACGGCGTCCCCTGCTATGCCATACACCGTTCGGCGACCATGCATCAAAGCGCTGAGCTGTCATGCATGTGCACCTTGAACAAGTAGGCCAGGCATGGTAGTCTGTGGTGTAGGGTCGTAAGTAGCGCGCTTGGCGGATTTGCTAAGAGTTTTCTATCAGATGTGGGCAATGTTGACTTGTTTATATCGAGCAAGGGTGATGAATTTTCAGTAACGTCACTGGTAAGTCGCCTATAGATGGCTCTCGCGATTTCCGTGAGCGCCTCCAAGGAACGGAACTCGTTCGCAGTGAAGAGGAGGTAGACGTGTGTCGTAGCAGACAGGCAATTGTGACTGCTGTCTGGAGAGCGTTGTTGCGCTGTCGCTCTTACCCTGCAAGTGCAAGGCGAGATTGGCTCTTTACACTCTCGAAATGGGAAGTCGCGTGGTTTAAGACGTAATTACCCTAGTATATTCTCCAATGTCGTCGCATCTCAGGCGGATCCAAAGACAATGAGATTGTCACCACGGGAGACCGAATGCTGGCCAAAACCGCAGCGACGACAATCCTACTACAATAGATCTTGCACCTAAGTCACCTTTACCTATTCCCGTGTCATTACTTCCTGCAATAGCCTCACCCCAGATAAAGTGGCACTCAGACTATTGTGCCAGTATATATTATGTACGGCAAGTTACCAACAGTCTGAACGTCTACATAACTCTCGAGAGTTCAAGAACATCAGCCAACAGTTCAGCGAGTTCGGCAAGCGGGACATCACGATGACAGTATCGCGAACTCACAGCGCGGCAAGAAAAGGCGCACGAAAAGCTAAACGGTGAGATTGATGCTGCTCCTAATATCCGGCTTCGTACTGATCCATGCTCCAGTCTCGGGCACAAACTCGCGAACATTCAGTTCGGCAAGGAGAAGACCAACTTTGCAGTTCACGAGGACTTGCTCTGCTCGAGTTCGAGATATTTCAAGATGGAGGTACAAACTTCTCGCAAACCCGTTGAAGGTGACTGTTCAGTCTGCACCGAAGACATCGCCGGCTTCACAGAGATTTCATACTGCAAGGCATGCGGTCAGAACTTCCACACGAAATGCATCGATGATTGGCTGCAGCGGGAACGAACTTGTCCGTTATGCCGCCTCGAATGACCACCGTCACTTCAGTCGATGAGAGTGACAGATCTGTATACGAACTGGTCCGACTCCTACTTCGCCCGGTACATGCAGTGGCTGTACACTGGTGGTATCACGTCGAGAAAAGATTCACTCACGGAACTTCTCAACGCCTGGTCGATGGCAATATCTTTCGAAGATTCCGATTACTTCTTGGCCGCCGGTCGGGCCGTTATCGAGATCTCTTCAGCCTCTCAGGTGACAATTCCTTGCCGCAATATCGTCAGCTGGTACGAACCCCACGTGCGATCGGGACCAAGAAAGCGCAAATTCATGGTTGACCTATGCGCCGCCAGACCAAGCCTGGTGAAGCTGGAATCGGGATTACCCGTGCAATTCCTTCTCGACCTCACACAGAAGTTGCTATCAACTCGGCCAATCGAAGGAGTGGACTTACATGAAGCTCTGGCTGAGCATCTGTCGCTCAGCGAAGAAGGGCAGGAGGTTTCTGAAGATTGAGTCATCTGCGGTCAGTTGGTTATGTGAATGGTATCTACGAAACGGGGAATATGGTGAAAGGAGTATGAGATTGGTTGAAAGGTACGCGATATACGGAAGCAGTTACTGGATGGACGTGGCCATGATATGATCGCGCTGGAAGGATTCAGAAGACGGCACTGTCCTCAAGTTGGGCAAATCAACTGCATGAGAGATAAATAGGGAGCAGAACAAAAGAAAATGCAAATCACATTGCGTGAAGATGGTCTTCCCACCTATGCCCCGCTACTAATAATGTACAGGTACTCGTGCCATGGAAGCTTTTGCTAAGGTATTATTTACCGGCCCTTCTTGACCCATCCCTCAAGATTCTCGCGTGTATCAGCCAGCTTGCCCTCGACCATACCAACAGTTCCCTGCGCATGTGCCTTTCCAGTCTCGATGAATTGCGAGATCCTGTTCTTCATCCGGAGATGGGTATCCGCCAGCACGGGGTATTTCTCTTCGTAGGTCCAGATGAGGTCTCCGACGTTCTTGGTGGTGATGGGCAGCACGAACTTTGCAGCGGTGATGCCGACAGCGACGGGGACGGAGGTTCGAAGGAGGATGTTGCGGTTGCGCGTGACGATGGAACCGGCCATGGAGGAGACGAGGACGTAGAGAGCGCCTGGGAGAACCTTCTCGCCGGATTCCCTCGGTGGGGCTAATGAGCGGATGGTGCTTGTGAAGGAGTGCTCGAGACGGAGCGTCTCGGTGAGCGCGTTGTCGACGGCTTTCTCGCCGCGGACAGCCTGCTCGTACAGAGCCATGCGCGCACGGCCGATCTGGACTGCGAGGCGGTCGGTCGGTGTCGGTCGGTAGGTAGACTCTGGAGATAAAGAGTTCGACGGTTCTGTCAGGGCGGGAGCGGTAGGCGCTGTGGTATCGACGGGCATGTCATCGTAGATAGGTTTGCGGTTCTACTTTTACGTTAGTATTACGATTGATAAGGGGAATAAAGGGCCCAAGAAAGCTTCGTCGAGTGTTTGAGGGCAGTCCAACATACAAAGTGGTCGGCAGGTCGCTCCTCTGCGTATACGGTCCGTGGTGCGAAGATTGCTGCGGCGGAGAGGGCGGCCATGGCGGGGACAGCGGCGCGCTATGCGATGTCAATAAACAGTCTGTCATCTCCTGCGGGCTACTCACCTGCCGTAACAGCGGTCTGAAAGCCATGTCGAGCGTGGGGCAGGCGCAATGGGTTGAGTCTGGTAATGTCCAACTGGTGATGTTGAGCTCAGAAGACGCGGAAACGGCCGTGCGAGCGCCGCAAGATTCCCGCCCGTCCTCGGCTTAGCTATGACATCGTTCGTCTCGTCCGACATCTGCCAGCCCACCCTTCACCCGTGCAACCCAATATGCTCAAGCGCCTCGCTCGCCCAAAGCAGTCGCCATGGGTCTGCCAACAATGCCTGCGCTCCTCCCAACGCCAACGACGCTTCAACTCTACATTCGCCGCCGCCGCCAAAGCACGCGACACTGCGCCGCCCAACGCTCTGTACGGCCTGTCTGCCAGCGGGAAGACAGATGACGACGCCCTGCGCAAGGTTTTCGACAATGCATCCTTCTGGAATGACTTCAAGCGCGCATCGCAAAAGGGAAAACCCACGGGAATAATAGGGAACCAATACCTCACCCACCCCCAGGGTTTCGTCGACTTCGTTACCGTAACAATACAACGCTGCAATGCCGTGGTGCAGAAGGTGGCGGCCGCGCAGTCGACGGAGGACTTCAAGCACATGGTCAAAGACCTGGACAAGCTCAGCGATCTACTATGTCGGGTGATAGACTTGGCCGACTTTGTAAGAGGCACGCATCCGGATCGCAAGTTCCAGATGATGGCGATGAAGGCCTACCAGACGGTGTTCCAGTACATGAACCAGCTGAACACCACGCCGGTACTGCACGACCAGCTGAAGAAGGCGTCGGAGATATCCGAGGTGTACGACACATGGAGCGAGGAGGAGCGCATCGTTGCGCGGATATTGATGGAGGATTTCTCAAGATTTGGCATTGGACTAGACGACAAGACAAGGGAGCGGCTGGTAGATCTGAGCGGCGAGATTGCAGACGTAGGGAACGAGTTCGTGGAAGGCATGGCGCCAGAGAAACGGGACTTGAGGTTCAAGTCGTCGAAGCTGAGAGGGCTGGACCCAAACCTCGCAAAGGCGCTGACGAAATGGGGCGAGACCAAGATCTCTACCATGCATTCCGAATCGCAAGCGGTTTTACGATTCGTAGACGACGCAGATGTACGGCAAGAGACGTACCAGGCTGTCCGGACAGCCAACAAACCAAGCATCGCGAGATTAGAAAAGCTATTGAAACTGCGAGTGGAATTGGCCCAAACCTCAGGCTACGAGACATTTGCGCACATGACGCTGGAGAATAAGATGGCACGAACACCGGAAGCGGTCAACACGTTTTTAAAGGCACTGTATGAGGACAGCCGGCCGGCTGTTCTCGCTGATCTAGAAGAGTTGATGGAGTTGAAGAGAGGCGACGCCCACCAGGACAATTTCCCCGATCGCATCAACGCCTGGGATAAATTCTATTACACACAGAAGATGCTAGCCTCTATGGAGAGCCACTACAGGCAGCGAACGCCCGACTCTTTATCTGCATACTTCTCCGTTGGTACTGTGCTACAGGGTATATCACGACTCTTCGACCGTCTCTACGGCGTTCGATTTGTACCTAAGGAGACCCAACCAGGAGAAGTATGGGACGATGGTGTCCGCCGGTTAGACGTCATCTCCGACACAGAAGGCCACATCGCAGTCCTATACTGCGACTTATACTCACGACCCGGCAAGACTCCGAACCCAGCGCACTTCACCCTCCGCTGCAGCCGCGAGATCCTACCTTCAGAAATGGAAGAAATGGCCCACATGCCGCACCGCTTCTCCTCGCCCATCGAAGCCGCCACAGACGGCATGCCAGTATCCTACAACGCCGAACGAAACAGCTACTTCCAACTCCCCACGATAGCACTAATCTGCGACTTTAGCAAAGCCTCGCATTCTCGCCCGACCCTCCTCAACATCCACGACGTGCGCACCCTCTTCCACGAAATGGGTCACGCATTGCACTCCATCCTCGGTCGCACCGCCCTACAAAACGTCTCCGGCACCCGATGCGCAACCGACATCGCCGAGCTACCCTCGGTGCTAATGGAGCACTTCGCATTCTGCCCCCACGTCCTCGGTCTCTACGCCCGGCACTGGGAAACCGATGCGCCGGTCCCCATGGCTGCGGTCGAAGCCCGGCTTGCTATCGATAACAGAAACCAGTACTCAGAACTCGAAAGCCAGATCTTGCTCTGCATGCTCGACCAAGTGTACCATTCCCCCATTGCCGCCGACCCCAATTTCAACTCCACAAAGGTTTACCACGACGTCTATAATAAATACGCTTCTGTCCCTGAGCCTGCTGGAACGGCTTGGCAGGGTTTCTTTGGCCATTTGTTCGGATACGGGGCCACGTATTATTCTTACCTCTTTGACCGTGCGCTGGCGGCGAAGATCTGGAAAGACGTGTTTCAGCATAATGGCCAGGAAGGTAGTTTGGATAGGGAAAATGGCGAGCTTTATAAGAACGAGGTGCTTAAGTGGGGTGGAGGTAGAGATGGATGGCAGTGCTTGGCTGGTGTTCTCAAGGATGAGAGGTTAGCTAAGGGAGGCGAGGAGGCTATGGCCGAGGTGGGGAAATGGGGGATTAGGGAGGCGAGGGGGAAATGAAGTGGTGATCGAGGTCATGATTTATATACGTTTAATGTTGCGGCGCTTGTATATATGATGGTTAGATGGTCAGACGGTAGACGCTACATTTAAACGCGCATGCATTTATGTCATAGACATGGAATCTCAGATCAAGCAGAACACCTGCAGTATCATCAATCACTTTTGAACAATGCGAATTTGGAATGCTACTTCATACACCTCCTACATACACCTCTCTCCAAAACTTCATTATGCTCACACATACCCTCCTACCCGCCCATCCCCCTCCCCCGATCCATAACCCCCGCCTTGATCCTCTCCACAACCTCCCTACCCAACCACCTCAACTTCCCATTTTGCCTACACGCCGCATCCGCCCACTCAAACACGCCCTTCAACTGCCTCAGCTCCTCAACCTTCCAGCTCTTCGCCAGCCTACCCAACACCAACCTCGACTCCACGACAGTAGCTCCGGGGTCCAACCAGCTCTTACTGTGTTGATCGAGTGGCAATATGAGTCCTGCGTCGCTGGCAGATATGAACTGCGATAGCGCGGGAAGGGTGAAGATCCAGTGGAAGAGGAGGTTGGCCGTCTTGGATGATTGCGCGTCGTTGAGGGCGACAAGGGTAGAACTAAACGCCGTGGCGTACGTATCGTGGGCAGAGCGGCGGCGAACGTTTAGTGTTTGGTTGCGCTCGAAGGATTTGAGATGGAGTGGGTTGTGCACAAAATCTAGGGTCGTGGGCCAGTACGTCTGATCTGCTGTTTCAAGGCGGCTGATAAGATGGATTTCTGGGAGGAGACAGGGCGCTACTAGTGTCTTTGTTTGTGGCACCTCGTTCCCTTCTTGATTGTCTTTGAAAACGACGTTGATGGGCATGGATATGGCGCGTCCTGTGTCTACGTCCCGCACAACAAGACATCTGGGTTCGGCGGCTAGTACCCAGAAGTGACGGAACGCCTGGAGATGGGCCCGCGAGTCTTGTACGTCGGAGGGAAACAGGGGGTAGAATGCGCAGATCAGACTGGCAATGGCTTTGTTGCTGCGACTGAAGGTCTGGGTACCACCCGCGATGAACAGAGTGCCGAAGGCCATATGAGCTGCGAGATGAGAGCCGTAGGGAATATCTGGACCAATGCGGCCATGGAGACCGCGCAAGCGACGGAAGACGTCGAGATCGCCAGTTCCTGCCATGACAGTTGCGGCGGCTAGAGCAATGAGATCTTGACAGTTCCGGACTGTGTTCTTGGAAAGCTTAGAATCATAGCGTACGGCGGGAAGTTTGTTGATACGTATCAGTTGATCCAAATACTTGATCAGGAAGTCGCGGACCTGAATGTCCCCCGTACCAGCATGCTTGAGACTCACAGCCCACAGCAGACCTGCGATGATGTTGTAAAAGGGCATTTGCTCGCTACGGAGTCGTGTTATACCTTTGAGGTCCCAGGCTTCGCGATAATCGTACGGCAGATTCTTGATGATCCAGGAGTCCGAAGCTTCAATGGTATCCCACATGATGAGATGTTTTGCGAGGGTGCGGAGGAGGAAAATGTCTGGGCGAACGTAGTCGAACTGGGGCAGCGTGTCCGGGATGTCTATCTTGCGCGCGACGGTCTGGTCGTGGGTCTTCATGAAGATGAGGGCAACGGCGATGACTGCTCCAGCTGTGGCTTGATCGAGGATGTGAACAACGTTGACGGGCTTAGGCGCTACAGCGACTGTCATGAGACGCTCAACTATACGCATATCGTGGAGACCTCTAAGATCTTTACCCTTGCCCAGGTTGATGAAGCCGAGCGCGAAGCCCGCAGCCAGCCTGTAAGCTTCATCCCGCAAACTATCTGGTGGTTCTGATGGATCTGGAATCTCAACAAACTCGATCTCTGAAAGCATCACTTCGCTCATGCGACGGTGCTGTGTGTTGTAGTAGAGTAAACCAATGCCCATCAGGCCCGTGGTCTGGGTGTAGGGAGAGAGGTTTAGCTCGGCTGCTCCTTGTGGAAGCATTCTTGTGACATGCACCGACAGCAGTCTTGTAACCAGCGTATCCATGGTACCCATGAATGAGGCGGCTAAGCCCAACAATAAGCCGACCGAAGTCATGGTATGTTTGGGAGTAAGGTACTTGAATGACAGCCACTTCGCAATCGTTCTCAGATGGCCATTCAGACCAAGGCCAAGCAACAGTCCAGCATGCTTGTTCGTCAACTCTGAAGGTTTGTTGTACATGATCCATGACGTGTCGATGCCCTGGGCGTCGCGCGATATGCTGAGACCAGCTGCAGCACCAGCGTTAAAGAATGCCCAAAAGTACTTCTCCTCGGAATAATTTTGCCGTTCTGCAGTGACAACGTTACCCATTGGCTTCATGAGGCATGATGTAGAGAAGCCGTATAGCGGGTATTTCTCTGTCAGCAGAGGTTTCTTGCTGCTGAACTTGATCATGGAACTGCCCAACGGCAAAGAGAACGTGCGCACCATGACCCACTGCATCAGTGTTTTCTGTCCCTCGAGCATTGCTGCATCGTCTTGCCGGTTGTCAGCTTTGTACTCTGCGACAGTCTGCCGCAGAGGTTCTAGCAGCGTGTATGCCTCCATGAACCGCCTATCTTCGCGGAATATGAGTCGCGTGATGTAGTGCCGATCAACTTCAGACGTTGATTGAATTGCTTCCATTCGATCAGCGCCTTGACATATGGTGTGAACGTCTCGTGTTGTGCCAGCTGCATGCAGACCTCCGCCTGTTGTGGCCAAGTGGCTATCATGGGCAAAGTCTGCAACTGGCGTGTGACTAAGATCCAAGTCTTCGCGCTGGACCAGTCTGAGTAGTGAGCTCGACCATGTAGTAGGTGGATTCGCCTGACATCTCGTAATAGCCTCCATGAGTGGTGCTTTAGCGGCTTCCGGCAACGTGGCTAACAGCTCAGGGCTGATATTGCAGGTCCTGATCAGCTCTACAACCTTCTTAGGGCTCGATGCAGGGTCTATGTCACGGAAGAACCTGTGCAATGCTACAGTCCTGGGCGTTACCCCGGCGATGATCTCGTCGATGTTGATGGACGAGTGTGGAGAGGCTTTGGACTTCCGTATGAGCATCGCCAGTGTGGGGAATGGGGCATAATGCTGGGATCCTGTGACAGTGCTAATCCATTCCATGATTGAGGGAGGTGCATCCCATGGCTGTGCATGCAGCCGAACTTTGCTGATCAATGTGGTTTCGTCATATGCCCAATCCTGACTTGAACCCCCATCAAGATCGAAGAATCCACCCTGTCTCCAATCCCATGCTTCCCAACGAAGCCAGTGCCCGATCTGTGCTAACACGGGTGCGAGATTCCCATGTTGCATATCAGAGAAATCTTGGCACAGGGTGTCAAGCTTGCGCTCTTCACGGAAGAGATGGAGCGACACCACAATTTCAGACAAAGACGATATGCGAAGATCCTGCTTCTCCGAGGGAGACAGTCGTCTCCAATGGTCATTGGTGGCTTTGCCGATCGGTGACTGGACATATTGACGAGCAAGTTCAAGGCAAGTTGGTATCATGCCGTTCTTAATGCTGATCTGTTGAACAATTGTTGGCAACTGGCGCTGCAGTGAGTCACGCTTGGCCGGCGGACTCATCGCCGTTGATGTCGGGCTAGAGTGCAAAGCCCAGGCCCAGGGAGAGGATCCCCAACTCTTGGCCTGCGGTGTCGACGTCTGGCGATTGCACATAAGACGCCATGCTGAGTCCTCGTCATCAATTAACTCGTCTGGCTTGGCTTGGCTTGCAGGACGCCCAGAACTTCTTCGCTGAGTTGACTTTGCACGAGTGACCGTCTTCCCCTTCTTCTCATCGATGAAGGGTACCGCGAGAGTGAGCAGAGTCGCTACGAAAGCTGTCCAATCAGCACTCACATGCTCCGCTCCCTCATCCGATAGCGATTTGCGAATGTTCCACCAAATCTCCAGTAGAAATTCGCCTGCATAGTTTGGCAGAACCGTTGAAAGCACTCGGAAGAGTTCAGCAACATAGCCATTCGAGGGAGACAGACGCAATACCATCCGATGGCGACGCAGCTCACCGTCATGTAGCTCTAATTTGCCGCTTTTCCCTAATGACGATAGCCCTCGTAACGGCTGACTCGGTTTTATGATTCGTCTTGACCCTACCGTTGCTCTGGTTTGATCGCGTTGTATGATGGCATACGGATCAAACATCTTCATGGAATCCAAGGTGAGCTTCACCGGTAGGTGGCTACCCCAACCTGCAGTCAACGATAAACAAGGTTCCTGGGGATTTCTTGAATTGAGTTGCGCGATTCGCTCGACATGGCCGTCACGAACTTTCACAAGATCCAGTGCGTTATCTAGCTGTCGCGAGCTGACAAATTTCGGAACGCAAGCATATCGAGGAGCCGCACTGGCCGACCCCGACTGGGTCGCCGATGCGGATGGTGATAGTCTTCTTCGTGAGACTGCGAGCTCACATTCGAGTGGAAGTTGGAGTGACGGATGGGATATGTACAGGTACAGCTTTCTCTCATGAAGAGTTGCTGAATTGAAGGGTGCATTCAGCGTAAGTACCTTTGGCTCATGCCATTCCTACTCAAGCGTTAGTAACGTCATCTTTCTGGGAACGATGCTGACTTGCCTCAGAACTCGAAGGGTTCCCAAGGGCAAAGAGGCCACTTTTGAGGTATTGTGTAACTGGGAGCTCTGCGATGACACTGATGATGAGCTCTTTGTGGAGTCCATCTCCAGGTTGCGGTCCTCCTTTACCATCAGGCGGTGCAAACAGATCATCAAGCTCATCGTAATCTTCTATAGTGTCGAATGTATCCTCGTCCATGACATCGTCCAGGGTGTCATCAATCGATACAGCACCTAAGCTCATTCGGGATGTAACGCTACCAGGGGTGGAGGCTCGATTCCGAGATTGTGAGAAGCCACCAAAACTTGTACGATCGTGACCCAGTGAGTGCCTACTTCGCTGACTTGCATTGAAGCTGCCACCAATACTGGTGCGGGAAGTTGCCATGTCCTGAAACGCGCTTCTGTCAAAGCTCGTTGAAAGTTCAGCCCGTGACAACAGCGAGCTTACTCGCCTGGACTCCTTTGGCTGGCGGGTGATATCAGAGTCGGGATTGAGCTGTGAGGCAAGAGCGTCGTCGACTGCTTGGTCAGAGAGACGTTCCTTGGTGATCTTGAAGGATGGGGGCTGAGTCTTGCTGCGTGGAGCACCACCAAAGCTTTCCCTCAATCTGTCAGCTCCACGAATTGCTGGCGTAGTTGCGCCTGTTCCTGGTGCAGTGCCGCCATATGAGCTACGGCGTCGAGACTTGGCTACTGGCAGAGGGATGTGCTGTTTGCGAGAACTTGATATTGATTTTGGCTCAAGATAGGCCGCAGACCAGATGGTAAATACATTAGTCTCGTGGTTTGCTGTGACTACTAGTAGAAGAGGCTTGTCATTACCACTGCGATCGAACAGAATCTCGTTCCGCGGAGACACGTAGATGATCTCCTCAGCTTTGTCAATTGCCTCGAGTCGCCGATGACCTGAGCCTTGGGAGGTCAAGAAGCTGCTGCGATCACCACCTGCAACAACGCTGACCACCAGTCCCAGCTCCGACAGCGGGTCTGTGAAGGAATATAACCTGGGTATCGACTCTGGATTTAGAGGCGCAATAGGGTTGATCAAATCATCAAGAAACGTGTTTGCACCCGACAGGCGAGATTTACCATGTCGCGATGCGCCCATTGAAGAGCCATGCCGCCGGTGGGGTTTATGAAAGCTCTGTGAAAAGGAGAATTGTTGTGAGAGGAAAGACTGGTTGTTCGTGAGGAAGGAGTTCTGTGGAGCCGACGGCAACTGCGGACTGGTGGGCACAGGGTGTAAAGGAGCAAGCTTCCTCTGTAGCACAACACCCCGTGCTGCAGGAAAGGCTTTGTCCACCTCGAAGGGGAGGTTTACGATGTGTGTGGTGCCCGAGAGGAAGAAGACGTGTGCTTGCGACTTCAGGAACACGACGAGAGCACGCGATAGCTTCTCCACCGTGGGCGTTGTGGGACTGGCTGGCGCAGTGGGATCGGTAGCAGGCTGGGTCCCTTGTGTGAGGAAGCCCTTTGCAGGGTCGGCAGACTTGTGTTCTGACGAGTTGTCGGTAGGCTCGTAGGTGCCATGGGAGGGCTCGTCTACCAAGAACCATGTCAAGAGCGCCTGCTTGACCTTCTCTTTCTCAACTTCAAAGTTGAAGACCTTGCGTATAACACCACCTCGCGACCAAATCACATGATACTCGGTGGTGACGAGCTCGTCGGTGTAGCCATCGGGGCTGTCGTCGGTGTAGGTGTCCCAGACATAGTCGCGGTCGGTGCTATCGTCGGTCAGGATGGACTCTTGGACCAGATACTGCAGGGCGGAGGGCTTGTGGACCCCGATTGAGCGAAGGGAGGCCATGCGAAAGATTGGCCCGCAACATGAGGGAGGTTCGGGTGGCGTGTGTGCGTCGGGGTGAGAAGGGCGGTTTGTTTGCGCGGGGCGCGCGATCTGAGGTGACGCGCTGCGGTCGAGCGCGACTTCCCCAGGGAAATGTTGACAAACTCCGCAGCACCTCCGAGCTTCCTTCACCCTCACACATCACGTCGC
>Ga0265798_10001225_pt1 | contig 40577 bp, 52 predicted proteins | sample P3T30metagenome_FD_192430 | JGI IMG/M metagenome (GOLD analysis project Ga0265798, IMG submission 192430) | Plant litter microbial communities from East Loma Ridge, Irvine, California - P3 T30 | ecosystem: Environmental > Terrestrial > Plant litter > Unclassified | place: USA: California... | reverse complement strand
ACCAGCCGCCGTTCGCTATTGAACACGCGCACCTGTTCGCGCACGAAGGCGCCGTCGGCCCGGTGATGCAGGCGTTCGAGCAGGCGCCGGTCACCGGCGTCGAGTTGAAAATGCTGCCATCCCGGCAGCGGCGCGCGTACGGATTCGTCGGCCTGAAGCCAAGCCAGCAAATCGCGCGGCGCCAGTTCGATCAAGCCGTCGCGGCCAAGGCGCAGCAAGCCGCGCGCCCGCAGCGCCTCGAACAGCGCCTGGTCTTCCAGGCCGGCGCCCGGGACCAGCGGCACGGTCCAGACGCCGGGACGCAAGCGCAGCGACACCGGCGCGCCGGATGCCGGGAAGGCCTGCACCAGCGCTGCCGCCGCAGCCTGTTGACCAGGCTGAAAATGCTGCAGCACCAGTTCACCGGCCTGCGGGCAGGCGCCGCTCGGCTGGCGCGTGAAGCGCAGTGCCTCGCCGCGCCACAACAGCCAGCCTGCGCTGCCCAGCGCGGCCTGGCCCTGGCGCGCATGCGTCGCCACCCCGCGCGTTACATCGCTGATCCAGCTCGCGGTTTCAAACCCTGCGTTCCAGGCGATCGCCAGCCCCGCGCCCGCATTGCCCGTGATGTCGATGCGCGGCATGGCCGAACCGTCGCGCGCCAGCAGCACGCTGCGTGCTGGCCCATTGCTGCTGCGCGCGAGTGCGGCAGCTTCGCCAAACGGATAACCGACGCGCAGCGGCAGCAGCCGTCCGTTCGCCGGATCGAGCATCTGTGTGCACAGGTCGACCCGGACCGCCGGCCCGGCCTGCATGCCGCTCGCAATGACGAGCGCCAGTGCGCCGCGCTGCGTCAGCGACACGCCGCTGTCCGCCGGCACGACAAGTTCCTTACCCGGTGCCAGCGGCTGCAGCGCTGCCAGCGCCTGCGCGCCAGGGATGTCCTGCGCATCGTTCGGCAGCGCGCGCGCGTGCAGCGCCAGCGCGACGGCGCCGCCCATCACCAGCGCCAGCGCGGCCCAGGCCCAGGCCGGGCCGAGCGAAATGGTCCAGCCCCGGCGCAGATTGCGGGCGCGCCGCCGCGCCGTGCGTGACGCAGCGATGTTGCGGGTCAGGGTGGCGAAGGGGCGGGTCATGCACGAGTCCAGTCGTTAGCGTGGCGCCCATGCGCCCTTGCGCAGGACTAGCGGAGGGCTGGTGAAACCGCTGAGCGCTTCAAGGCTGCGCGCACAGGTCCAGGGCCGTCCTGATGCAGCTCACCCCCCGTTTTCTGCCACTCGTCGCACGCCGCTGGAAGCGGTGCGGGGACGCGCCTACAGTACACACATCGACACACCACTCACCCACCAAGGAGAAGCAAAATGAACGTCCTCAAACACATGGAAGCCGTCTTCATCGCCGCCGCCCTGATCGCTGTTCCAGTCGGCTATCTGGCCAAGGTATCGGACGCCAACGCCAACGCGTTCACTGCAAGCAGCGCGGCTATTGCCAGCGGCGCCAAGGTTGCGACCGTGACCGTGACCGCCAAGCGCCTGAGCAACGCCGAGAAGTCGCAACTGCTGGCACTGGATACCGTCACCGCAGCGAGCCGGCTGTGAGCGCGGTCGGTCGTCGCGGCGCTGCCCACGGGCGGCGCGCGGCGGCCAGCTGGACGGGCACCGCCACCAAACTGTGTCAGATGTAAATATCCGCATCCCAAAGCGCGCCCGTACCTAAAGGCGATCCGCCAGAATTACAGAAATTCGTCGAATATTTTCCGAAATCACTTCGCGCTCACCTTCTTCCAGCCGCCCCGCAAATCGTCGTACTTCGCCGTCATCTGCGCGCTGCGATGGCCGAGGATAGCCTGCGCAAAATCCGCCCCGAACTCATCTCTGTAGAGCCGCTCGGACAAGCTGCGAATCTCGTGGAAAGTCGGCGGTGTCCGGCTCTCCGATGCCGTGATTCCAGCAAGCTCGCGCGCCTTCGCAAACGCGATCGTCACCGAGTTCGCCGCCACCTTGCCGCCAGGCGTGGCCGTCGATACGCGCTCGGTGTGGTGCACCAAGTGGCGCGTCACGATCAGGTCACGGCATCCAGCAATCACCTCCGCTACCGACACGCCCACCTTTGCCAGCTTGATCGAACCGTCGATCTGCAGGCGCGTCTCGCCGCCCGACTTCCCTTGCGCTACGTGCAAGTATCCGTCGTGGTAGTCGGCGAACTTCATGTTCACGATGTCGTCGCGCCGCTGGCCGGTCACCAAGGCCAGCATCATCGCGTTCTTCGCCCACGTCGATGCCTGCGCATGGATAAGCCAGAACTGCTCGAGACTCATGCGCTCGCGTTTCACCTTGTACTCCGGGTTGAACGTGGCGGTCACCGGGCTTCGCCCGACATCGATCACACCCTGCGTTTCGGCCCACCTAAAAATGTCCCCCAGCTTCGAGCGCATGTTGCGCGCGTGGCCGGCGCCGCTCTCCTTCGCGAACGTGTCGAGGAACTGGGCCACATGCATCGTTTCGATGTGCCGCATCTTCATCAGGCCGATGTTGGCCGCGGCGATCTTGCGGATCAGGCTGTTCGCCCCATAGCGTGTGTTCGCTGTCGGCTGTACCTTCGCATCCCACAATTCACGGTAGACGGGCAGCCACTCGATCAGCGTGTAATCGCTCTTGCCCATCACCCAATCGACCAGCGATGACGGCTCGCGCATCGCTGCCGCTGCGTTTGCCTGCTTCGCCGCGAGAATCGCTTTGGCACGGTCCTTGCCGAGCCCTTTCTGCGTTTTCTTCGCGGCGTCGCGGTAGTAATAATATCCTCCAGTGTTCACATACAAATTGGGCGGCAAGGCCCGGTTCTTCGCCAATCTCTGCCGCCCCATATCACTCCACGTACTGCGCGTCGCGCTTTACCTGCCATGCCTTCCCGACCTTCTTCGGCTGCGGCGAGATGTGGCCATCGTGCACCCAGCGCAGCAGCGTGTTCTGGTGCGGGATCTTCGAGAACATCATCGCGGCCCACTCCTGCAGCGTGACGTAGCGTGATTGAATTGCCTGTTTTGTGCTCATCTTATTCTCCTATTCAATTCCCGAATCCAGGTAACGTCGGCGCTCGCGCGGTGGCCGCGCTTCGCCGATACCTGGTCGAATCATTCCGCGCGTGCTCGGCGCCGGCGCGGCCAGTACACGTCGGTCGAATCCGTCGCGGCGCTCGGGCATCAGCAGCCCTGCACCCACCTGGTTGCGCCAGCGGCGGTCGGGGCCCCGGGCGATCACGGCACCGCCCTTTTGGACCCAACCACCCACAGCCAGGGGTTGGCGTGCCAGCTACTTGAGCCTTCGAACCGCTCCAGAAGCGGTACTTTCATCCACTTACGACCCCGGATTAATCTGCTAATTAAACGAGCCAGTGATAAAATTTCCTGATGAAAAATATATTTCTGCGGCTTAATTACCAATTTTTTTTTGGCGGATTTTTTGCCTTCACAGCTACAGTGGCACTTGTCTGGCTCGGGTTTATTCTTGGTCTTACTAAGTCCGATTGGGGTACTTGGGTCGGATCGGTTGGTACAGTTGCAACGTTGATCGGAACGATATGGATTGCTACTGAAGCTGCGCGACAGCGGCGCAGAGATGAGACAGATTTCGCAATCATTGCAGCGGCTGAATTCACATTCAGACTTCATTCGATGCAAGACACACTTCGAGGCGTCATAGAAAGGCTTCCAAGCATACGAAACGGCGCCTACGGTGACATTTTCAAGGAATGCTGCGAACAGATTCAATCCGCAGAAATTTGGAGAGCAGAAGATCTTAAGCCTCTCGTGATTATCCCGGGGCACTTGGCTGCTAACTTGGCTTTTGAAGCAACGCGTATCCGCGCAATCGCAAGCGATCTGGTCGCTGCAAAAAATTCTGAGTTGCTTACTATTGCCGAAGTTCTCGAGGTTGAAAGAGTCCTTACCCTGAAACTGAAAATAGCTATTCAGGAGCTGGAAGAGCCAAGTCGCGTCTGTGCCGAATTCCTTGCAAAACACGATTTTCATAACACGCCTCTGGTATAACGCTGCAAAAAATTCTACGGTTTTCATAGTTCGTTTTCCGAGAAAAGCCGCGGTTGCACGGCCCCATTCTGGTAAACAACGTCCATGATTGTTGTTGCAATTGGCTCGTCACCTTCCCAGCCATGCGGCCAGGTTTCTAACCCGATCAGCTCACGGATGCGCGCTTCTTCCTCCGTGTTGATTAGGTCAATCTCAGGCCGTCCGAGTGCGCGAGCCGCCACGTTGACCTCATTCTGGATATTGAGCACTCGCTGCAGGCCCATCAGGCGCGCATCCAGGGTAATTGGTCCCATACGCTGCGGATTCTTGGCGATACTACCGTCCTTGAGCAGCTCGGCGCCGGCCTTGCGTAGCCGGTGCTGCGGTTCGCGCAACTCGCGCCACAACGGCCGTAAGCCCTTGAGCGGCGCCAGGTAAGACCAGGCGGGCAGCAACAGCACGCTGTCGAGTGCCTTATCTTCCTGAGCAAGCGCGCAGCCAATGCAGCCGGTGCGCGCATTTATTTCCTCTGCCTCGTCACCACCATAGGCGTCGGCGATCATGGCTGTGCTCCAGTCACCAAATTCCGCCGCTGGTGCCCAATGTTTCAGCCACTCCCAAACGTGGCAGACGCGCCAGTGCAGCAGGGGCGCCAGAGTAGCCAGCCGGCCGCGCAGGCCTCTCGCGTTCGGCAGCACCTGCTGATACCACCCTTGGCCGCACTCGGCACCATCCTTCCCACAGCTCATCTCGATTCGGCGATCGCGGATGGCGCTCTCGCCCTGGCGCACGCCAGTAATCATCAGGATCTGACCGTTGAGCTGGTCGAGGCGGTCACGCAACGCCTGTTCCATCGGGTCGATCTTGATCTGCCGCGTGCACCAGCGCAGCGTGTTGTTGTTCGGTGGTGGCACGCCGCGGCCGAGAATGTAGACCATGAACCGCTTGTCCATCGGTGCTGTCACGACGTCAACCTGAATGCCGAGCTCTTCGAGCTCATCCATGATCTGGCGTGCGGCAACCGCCAGTGGCGGCAACTCCTGGCGCGTATCCGCATAGAAAACGGTCAGCGACTTCGGACGCTCGATCTTGCCGGTATTGAGCAGCCACATAATCAGCGTCAGCGTGGCTGAGCTGTCCTTGCCGCCCGACCAGGCCACTCCCCAATGCTCGTGGGTAGCGCCATAGGCCTGTAGCGACTGGATCGTCAGTTCGATCGAGTCCGTCATTTGAAGGCGCTTCACGCCGGCGCCAAAGATGTCAGCCTGATTCATGCTCATGTTAAGATTTCTTTCTACGCAATTACTTGGAGACTGACGTGATCGTTTATGTTTGCACCCCAATCGACCACCACTGGGAATTTCTAAAAACAGTAAAGGAGACGGCAGCCGAACTTGGGGCGAGAGACGCGCAGTTCCGTTTTGAGGCAGGTTCTCGTCCCTTTTCTCTTGAAATCTCAATCGACTCCTTCCTAGCCGATTGGGAGGAAGCAAAGGGCGCAGCATCCCAAAACGGCTGGGAGGGCGACTTCCGAGAAGAGCCACGCGTCTTCTGGTTACCCGATGAGACCGGATTTGAATACGCTTTCGCATTCAAGCAAGATAACAATGGGACTACTTTTGTCGTCTCTCCAGTGCGGCTTCCCTGGGTCGAAAAGTTCGCTTCCTAGTCTCTAAGCCGCTTCTTCGATCAGGGATTTCTGATCCTTGTCGACAGCCAACGAATCACCTTCATCCAGCAGCTTCGAGCGCTGCTCGATCACGATCGTCACGTAGCCGCCTTCGGCATCGGCCAAGCTGTGCGCCCAGTCGCCCTTGGCCAGAGTCAGCACTGCCTTGACGCCGTCTTTGAACACGACCTGGTCGACGTTGGCAGTGAAGGTCAGGCGCCCGTTGCTGGCAATGATGTCAATCGCGTCCTTGACCGCCTCGCGGCAGTCGTTAGCCACAGTACCGAGTACGCGCTGCTGCTCGCCTTCCTTGAGGTCGATCCATGGCTTCGACAGGATCTTGAGGTGTTTTGTCACAGCCTTGATCAGCGATCCGAGCAAGAACTCCTGGGCATAGTCCTTCCCAGTAGCGACACCGTGCACGCCCGGGCGTGCGAACACCGCATATGGGCCATCATCGTGCTCGCCCACCACGACCAGGCGCCAGTTGTCACCTGGTGGGACCGACGGCACCCAGGCACTAACGTCGTCGTTCCCGCTAAACCAGGCGGCGGCGATTTCCTTGGCATTCGTATCGTCGACCAGCTGCAGCACAGCGACTTCGCTGCCGTTGATCACGGCCCCGGCCGCCAGGTCTTCGTCAGGCAAAGTAAAGTCGGCGAACGCCGGCAGCGCGCCGTAACCGTTCTTGTTGCGCTTCAAAGCGCCGTTGTCGTTTGCTGCAGCAGCTTTCTTGGTGGTGCTCATGGTCACTTCTCCTGGGTAATTTGATTTTTAGGGTCCTGCAGGTACTGCTGGTAGCGCCGGCGGATCCGCTCATTCCAGCGTGCCTGGGCGGCCGTGTCGCGATCGAGCTCCGCGCGCGAGCCGACCCCGCACACTTCCTTCACGCGCTGCGCTGCGGCCTGTTCGCCGTCGACGCCGAGGAAGCGCTGGAAGTCCTGCTCGCGGCATCGCTGGACAGTCCACAAGCACGCGCGCAGGCCGGCCATGGTCAGTCGATCTTCTTGAACGGGAACTGCTCAGCGAACGGCTTGATGTGCTTGTAGAAGTGGGACCCGATCGACTCGGCGCTCTCGAACTGCTTGAACTGCTCCGCGTCGACGTTCTGGTAGTAGTACGTGTTGCCCGTCCCGGCGCCGCGCTTGAACTGGATGGCCAGGGTGTTGTTGGCGGCGTCGTGGCCAATCGCTGCCAGCTGCGACGATTCGATCGGGGTCATGGTGATGCTGATTTCGGTGGTGGACATGCTTTTCTCCTGTGGTGGTGGGTGGTGCGGGTTACGCTGCAGCGCGGGCGCCGCGCACGTTGGTAATGTGGTCGATCAGGGAAGTGCAGATAGCCGGGAAGTCGGACTCGTGGTACAGCACGGCGGCGCGATCGCGGCCGGCCGCGGCGAAACCCAGCGAACTGAGGAAGTCGGCGGTGAGCGAGAAGCCCAGGCGCTCGGCGATCTGGCCCAGGCGCAGGCCTGGCGGCGCAGTGCTGGAGAAAGTCGGGCGCACGGCGGCGATCGGCCTCATGTTTGCCGGTGCCGGCTGTACTTCTTGGAAGTCGACGTCGTCCACCGGCGTCTCGGTCACTGGTGTGGCTGTAGCAGCGGATGCTGCGGCGCGCGCTGCAGCTTCTGCCTGGGCCTGGGCCTCGGCGCGCTGGCGCGCTTCTTCCTGCTGCTGGCGCGCGCGTTCCGCTTTCTCGGCTTCGGCGCGCTGGTGGCTTTCGATCCTGGTGTTCACGGCCAGGCGGAAATCGTCGTCCTGCTTTTGAATCACGCTCTGCAGGTCGGCAAACAGAAACTCATGGCCGGCCGCATGCTCGCGGTACCAGGCCAGACGGCTGCGCACGCCAGCGGCGATCGCATCGACTGAAATCTTGGCGTTGGCCAGCTCAGTGTCGACCGCGTCCTGCAGCGTAGCCAGGGTGCGCTTGTTCTTCATGGCGCCGGCGAAGTCACGGGTTTGGAACACCAGGCGCAGCGGCGCGATTTCCTGCTCGAGCGCGGCGACGTGCTCCTGGAACGCCAGCTTCACCTGGGCGAGGATTCCGGCCTTGATCAGTTCCTTCTTATCTTTCACGGTGCGGGTCAGTACCAGGCGCTTGGCGCGCAGCTGCTCACTGATGTGATCGATCGTGCGCATCAGATCAGCGATGTCGGCGGTCTGCTCGAGCGCGGCGCGTTTCGCCTGTTCGAGATCACCTTCGGCCTGCTCGCAAAACTTGACCGTCGCTTCGGCGTCAGCGAAGTCCTGGTCGGTGAGCAGATCGGTCTTGATGCTGGCGATGAAGCGCTCGGCCTTCGCCTTGAACGTCGGCAGGTTGCTGCGCGCCACCTTGCCTTCGATGTGGATGCTCAGCGCCGGCAGCTGCATGATCGGCTCGGCTTCCGGCTTCGTGGCGTACTCGGCCGGGACGTAGCTGGCGAGGTCGCCGGCGAACTGCGCCCAACCGGCGCGGATGCGTTCCTGCCAGACTGGATCCGGCAGCACGTCCATGTGCTGGAAATTTTCGAGCGAACCGTCGGAGACGACGAACTTCACTTTGCCAGCGCCGGTTACCATCATGATCTGCTGGCACTGCGGCATGTACTCGTCGGGCAGCTGGCCAGCTTCAACGGCGTCGGCCAGGGCTGCGTTCCACTGCTTGTGCTCGAAGGCGACATCACCGGCCATCGTCAGGCCGTCGCACGATGCTGACAGCAGGCCTTCCGAACAGGTCACCGGATACAAGTCGTCATCGATCAGGTTTTCAACCAGCGGGCGCGCCGCAGCTTCGACCAGGTGGCCGTGGTCGAGGATGTTTTCCTGCACCCAGTTCGAGAATTCCTGTGGCGTGCCGGTGTGCTTCATGTGCAGCAGCTCGGTCCGCTTTACGCGCGACGATATTCCCAGCATGGCGGCAGCTTCACTGGCGCCAAAGTGCTCGAGGCGAAACAGGCCCCAGTCGGCACTGCCCTGGACGAGGTCATGAATTTGCATAATCTTGTTCTCCGTATGGTGATGGTGTGGGTTCCCGCTTCCGCGGGAATGCCAGGGATCAGTCGTTTTCGTGGGCCCAGCTGTCGATCGTCAGGCGCTGGTCTTCGGTAAGGATCTGCCGGGTTTGGATCATGGCCACCAGCTGCGCCACGGTCTTTTTGCCGCTGACGATCTCATCGCGCCAAGCAGCTTTGTTCTTGTCGAATTTCTCCACGGTGCACATCGGCAGGTCGCCTCCGCGCTGCTCGCTTGCACCGGCCTGGCTGGTGGTGCCAGCGCCGCGCACCTCACCGGTGTCTTTGTCCACGACCTCTGCCTGGTCGTCGTCACGCTCGTCGACCACAACCATCTCGCTGTCGATCGTGAAGTGCTTGTTGGCGTCCACCGCCGTAGCCACGTCAACAGCGCGCTGCACCTCGATCGATTTCGGCATGTACTTGAGCACCTGGAGCAGCACCACCTTGCGAGCGTACATCTCCATGTTCTGGCCGTTCTTCTCCAAGGCGTAGTGGCGTGCACCGACCTTGTTGAACTTGTTCAGGTGCTTCACGACGCGGTCCATCGTCCACACCTCGATCACCGGGAACTGGCTACCGTTGACACGGCCGACGGCGTAGACGTGCGTGATTTCTTTCCAGGTGTCGCCGCCGGCGCCAGGACGGTGCTTCACGTATGGAGCGTCACCCAGAGCCCAATCGAACTCGTCGCCCACATACACGGCGCCAGTCCAGACTGTGGCGCGGCCGGCGCGCGAGACCAGGTCGACCAGGCCTTGCCAGCCCGGGACGAACGTGGCTTTGCCGCCGTACGGCACCAGGTAGCCCTGCCCGCCCACGCCGATCTCGAGGCCCAGCTGCGACGCAACCACGACCGAACCGAAGATGCTGTGCAGGTCGCACTTCTGAAGCGCGGCATTCTGGCTGAATGCGGTCATGGTCAGGCGAACCATGCGATCGGGGCTGATGTGCTTCGGCAGCGCGTTGGCGATCTGGCCTTTGTACTTGTCCAGGAAGGTGCTCAGGCTCTTGGCTGGGCTGGCGACTACTTGATTCATGGGGTAATTCCTCTCAGGTTAAAAGCCAAAAACGTAGGTGCGCAGTGCACGCGCTACCGCCTTGCGTGGGCCGAAGCCGGCGCGCAGGCTCAATCGATACTGGTTGCGGAAATGGCGGATCACGATCACCACCCCGCGATCTGGCGGCGCTGCAGTTCGATCTGCACCTGGCGGCGATGCTCGGCAGCGATCAGGCGCGCGGCCTCAAAGCGGACGGCTTCGAAGTACTCGATGTTGCCGTCGGATGTGGCCAGCTGGACGGCGGCGATGCGCAGACGCAGCGGCTTCATCAGCTTGCGCACCAGGCGGCGTGCGACGCGGTAAATAGGTTTGGTGGCAATGCTCATCCCTGCTCTCCTTCGTTGGCGCCGGCGCGGCCGGCTTCGGTATTGGGTGTTCCGGCTTTGTCGATGTCCGGCATCGGCCTGTGCGCCCCAGGCTGGCGGCACCTGACGTAGTGCGAACGGGGCATGCGCTGATCCCACAGTCCCTGTTTTTTGAGCCGGGCCTGCCAAGGCGCGCTTTACCGGGCGCGCCGCACGTTCGGTTCAGGCGGCGATGCTGTCGAGGTAGCGGTCGATGCGGTCGGCGGTCGATATCTCGCGGTTCTCGCGCTCGGTCGCAGCTAGCTCGAGCTCGGCCATCGCCTCCGCTTCAGTCCAGATTAGGTCGGTGATGACGCCCTGCAGGCTGTTGGTGCCGGCGAGCGATTCGAGGATCAGGGTAGACAGCGCTTGGTCGTCGGTGAGGTATTCGGCCAGGCAGTCGCGGATCAGCTTCGATGCTTTTGGCTTGTCAGCGCGAACAGCGGCCAGCAGGCCGGCTGACTTCTGGTGGGTCAGGTCGATCAGCGCCTTCGAGCGCAATTCTTCAGGTGAGGCGGTGCGGTGCATGCTCTTCTCCAGTCGGCTGCTCGGCGAGTGCTGAGCAGGTTTCGATAGAGCCACTTTAGCGTCTACTAAATCTGACGTCAAGCATTCACTAAACTTTTGTTTGAAAATAGTCTTTCCCGAGTTATCTTGAGCAGCCGGTCCAAGCTGCTGACGAAAAAAAGCCCGCTAGTGCGGGCAAGGGGGGGATAGAACGAACTTGGTAAAAAACAGCTAGCGACCGCAGCGAGAGCTGATGATCGCTACTCGTACAAGTTTGACGCTGGCGAGTGGGTTACTGTCGTTGGCGACTGTTGCCTGGATTTCTGACAATTCTCACTCTACTCGATTTCAGGAGGAGTTGATTTGGAAAGTCGGCGCCGCACCTTGTCGATGTCCTCTGCTGCCTCCAGCCTCTCAGGCATTGTTCCACCAATGTCCTGAATTGCCTTTCGCACTTGCCTGCCAACTTGGTAGTGAGCCGCGTTTGCGTTCGCTTTTCCCTGAACTCGTTCCCGACGCAACTTGTCTTCAGTTTGCGTAGCGCGAAAAAGATTCGCAGCCAGTTCAGTGCTGCCCATGTGATTAAGGATATTGGCTTTTGTCGGCAAACCCTTTGCCGATTGAATTCCGCGACGGTCGAGTCCGCCGTAGAGTCCTTCATAGCCTTTATTCTGGAAAACTGCGAAATCCAAGGGATCTTGCACACCCGACTGCTTCGCAGCAGAGACGAGTTTCTTATTGTGGAGACTCATTTCGTCTCGCAGCATCACTCGCCGCTGCTCTTCTGACAAAACCGGCTGCGAGATGTGATCTTCTAATTCTTGCCGACGAGTTTGAACAGCGAAGTAGGTTTGAGCAAATGCGACCTGCTTTTTTTTAGAGTCGCCGTTTTGCGCAATTAGATAAGCGCCGTAACGGGTAACGTGCACATCTTTAATCGACCGCTCCGCTCCTGACCCAATCGCCACCATCTTACTGACGTCGGAAAAATGGTCGCCGACGACCTGCCCACTCTGATGACACGATATTTGCGCCTTGACGACAACGCGCTCAAAATTCTTCCAGTTATCCCCATAGCCGAGCAAAGACATTAGCTGTCTTGCGCTCCAGTATTCAACGTTATTATCATATTGAACAGCCTCCTCGAACGCCGTGATTAGCTCTTCAACTGTTCCTCCATACGGCTCAGACGGCTCAGAAATCTGCACCGCTGAATGCTCTGCTTCCATCGGTTGCGCAGTTTGGACTGGTGCTTTTCCCGACAATATTCTTCTCATCTCGGCGAGTTTAGAACGAGCGTAGTCCTTGTCAATTGGTTTATCACCTGTTTCGTCTGCCATATATCTCCCGCTATAAAAAACCCCACTTTGGCGGGGCTACACTTTCAATAACCGCGAAGTGGTACCAAGTGACTTTGGCTTGCTGGCAGAGGCGCAGACTGGCCGTAGGGATTGGGCACCGTTGTCCGCTGCGGATAGGTAGACGAATCCGTTGACTGCACAGGACGCGGTGACGAATAGCCATAATTGCTCTCTGGCTCTTTCGTACCTTCCTTCCCGGTATAAGGATTCACGTTCCCCTTGGTGCTGTAGTTGTCCATGCGGGTGTTGTTCGCAGAGGATCGATAGTGCGGGGCCACGTAGGTTCCATCCTTCTTGGTATAACCTTGGACACTGGTTTGCGCCACAGCTGAAGCGGCCCCGATCGCAAGAAACACGGCGAATATTGCTTTAATTTTCATACCATCCCCTAATTCGGCAAAAGGCGTGCCGGCCACCACCCCGCGCCACCATGGGCGGGATTAACTGCATTAGTTGTTCTTCCAAAGCTGACCGCTAGCACCACAGTTTCGCTCAAGCCCTACCATTATTTCCTGTGCGGTATAACGCCTCAAGTTATAGCTGGCCACAGAATAATCCACGTATGCTCGACAATTTGCTGGAAGGCCCGAGCTTCCGAAGATGGGCCTGTCGTTATCAACAGGCGCTACCGCATATCCGAAAATGAAGCCCATCAGTAAGAAGAAAGTTGGAAAGACGAATTTTTTCATTGTAGCGCCTTACCTAAGCCTAGTACGAGACTGAGCGAACATGACCTTATGTTTGCGCAGCTGATCCAGCAGTCGCGCTTAGGCCGAAGAAGAAACCAAGATAGTAGAAAAAGCCGGTATTTGGACGTCCGATTATTTCTACACTTCGTAAAAAGCTAACATCGAACAGAGAAAACATCCAAGATATAAGGTTGACACAAAACGCAATTGGAAAAATGAGGCCATGCCAAAAACCAGAAAAGAAACCATATGGATCACTAACCGCGCCCGACGTGTAATGGGCTGCGCAACCGGATATCGTTACTGTGGCGATAACTATCAAGACCAATGCGGATTTTTTCATAACCTAAATATGCGTGCTTTCTTTGCGAACCACCTTGCCGATAATTATGCACTCCGCTCCCTTACATGATTTTCGGTGATATTTCCGCTGATCTGAGTTATCGGACGTAAGCCACCACATGCCGGCGTCGCGCACCATGCGCTTCACCACCACTTCGCCTTCGTAATTCACCGCATATACCGTGCCGTCGACCAGTGCCTTATCGGCCGTGTTCACCACGATGACATCACCATCAAATAGGGCCGGCTCCATGCTCTCGCCACGCACAATTATCGCAAGCAGGTCCGAAATCACGAACCGCTCGCTACGGATCCATTCGGTCGGCACCCCCATCGTTTCTCCTTCGTGGTGCTCGGGCTCAACCTGGAAGCCGGTGATACCGGCTTGCACCTTTATCTGCACCTTCATGATCTGCGTCAGGCTCGCATCACCATCGCCAGCGGCATGCACGCGCTTCGCTCCAGGTGGTATTGGTGCCCGACTATCTTTCGACGTATTCACGTCACGGTCGAGAAATTTCTCGCCCATTTTGTAGTCGGCCTCAAGTCGACGTGCGACACGCTCGCCGAAGGAGCCGTTTGCCTTGAGCTGCGAAAAAAGACTGCGCTCCTTTACTGGCGTGCCGTTCTCGGCCACCCAGCGTCTCAAATTTTCCCTGCGAGTTTCGGTGATGTCCATTCGCAATAGTTTAGGGTTTTCTAAATTAGTGTTCACTTGACTTTTGATTTAGCACTTACTAAACTGCGCCAATGGACCTTAAAACCTACATCTCATCTGAACGCGGACGATCAGCGGCACTTGCTGCCGAACTGGGCGTCTCCCCTTCCTACCTCTCGCAAATGGCGAATGGGATCGCTCCAATTTCGCCGGAGCGCTGCGTCGAGATCTGGCAGAAGACCGCTGGTGCGGTCACTCGCCAACACCTACGACCCGACGACTGGCATCGCATTTGGCCTGAACTGGTCGACCGGTCATCGCCACAACCCCAGCCGCAGTAAAGCTGCGGCTTTTCACGCCCCTGCAGTTGCCTGCCAGCTGCTGCCTACCCGAATTCCAGCAACACCCCTCGTAACCCGCACCACCAAGGAGAAAAACCGTGAGCCTCAACCCGAAGACCCGCACGCAAACCGTCGAAGTTCTGTTCAACCCAGCTGAGCTGTCCGGACTGGACAGCATCTGCCAGTCGTTCGGCATCGCGCGCAGTACGTTCCTGCGCGGCCTGAGCAACAACGCAGTACGCACGCATGGTACGAGCCAGACGCATCAACAGGAATCCCGACGTTGTCCGGGTCCCGGTCGAGCAGCTGGGCGCGCGCGCGGCGTCAACAACACGCGGAGGCATCTTTGATGGGTTCCGACTGCGCCACGAGAAATCAACGAAGCAACGGCCTGATGCACCACCAAGGCCCGAAAGGAAATGAACGATGGACAGACCAGCACGTGGCCCCGATGCCTCGAAGCTGCTCGCGATGGCTGACAACGTCGTGATCCGCAACCGGGTCTTCAAGCGTGCGCGCCGAACCGACGATGAATCGCGGGAATACGGCCGCCTCAACAAAAGTATCAACGCCCTGGCAGAGACGGCTGAAAAGCTGCGCAAGGCCGGGACGGTGGGGGAATGATGGATCAAGCAATCATATCGCTCGACATGATCCGCTCGAAAGCGCGCGCTGCGTTTGATCGCGGCGTGGGTCGTGACGGGCACAACTTCAACTGGCACTCGACGGAGACGATCGCGATCTGGCAAGCCGAGTGGGATAAATGCGCGACTGAGCAGCGTGAGGCATCACCGCCATGACAGCGCTCGACACTGGCGCACCACCCGCACCACTCACCCCGATCGACTGCGACCTGCGCGACTTCGCCTTCATGCCGCTCGACGTCGTGCGCCTGCGCGACAGCGATCTGGCCGTGACCGCCGAGGCCGATGAGTTCCGCTGCGCCGTGCTGCTGTGGTGCGCATCCTGGCACCAAGTTCCGGCCGCAAGTCTTCCAGACGACGATAAGATCCTGGCCCAGTACGCCGGCTACGGCCGCGTCGTGAAGGAATGGCAAAAGGTGCGCACTGGCGCCCTCCGTGGCTGGGTGAAATGCGCGGATGGCCGCCTGTACCACCCAGTCGTCGCCGAGAAGGCCAGTGAAGCATGGCTAGCGAAACTGCGACAGCGCCTCAAAACTGAGTGCGCCCGCATCAAAAAACACAACGAACGACACGGGACAAGCATCCAGTTTCCCGAATTTGAATCATGGCGTGATGCTGGTTGTCCTGTGGGACAGCCGTTATTTGTCCCTAGCGACAAGTCGCAGATGTCGCAGGGACAGCGCCCCAATGTCACTGGTGAAAACCACTCCAAGGGACAGGGAGAGGGACAGGGACAGTTAACTACTAAAAACAAATCATCGTCATCTCACCCACCAACACCGCGAGACGACGATTCCTCGTTTGGACCACCGCCTGGCCAAGCTGCGGATCCCACACGCGCTGAGCAGGTCAGGCAGCTGCTGCTGACCCAGGACATCGTAACGACCTCAGGAAACCCGTTCGTGATCGCCTGGTCGCAAGACCCGCAGGTCACGGATGAAGTGCTCACCGTCGCCATCGCCAAAGCCCGCAAGACCAAAGGCGCCGAGGAGATTGTGCCGAAGTACCTGGCCAAAACCATCGCAACCGTGCTCGACGAACAGAGCGCTCCAGTGCTGACAGGCTTGGCACCTGGTCGACCAGCACATGCCGCAACGCCGGCGCCGAACCGCAGGCCCAAAGGCAACGAGCCAAAAGGCACGGACGAGAGCTACGACGAGTGGCAGGCCCGGGTTGACGCCTACGAAGCCGCCAGGCGTAACGGCCAAGCCGCATGACACGCGAGCACGATCCCTGCGGCATGTGCGACCGCTTCCCACCAGCAGCGTCCGTGAAAGAAGGGGCAACTGCACGCACCGGCTACTGCTCGGGATGGGAGAAGGACGTGCTGTCGACCAATCGGCCCTGCGTGCTGTTCAACGAGCGCGGGACGTGGGCAGCGAGGCAGAGGCAGCAGCGAATCAGCCGGGATCAGTTTCCTAGGGATCGCAAGGTAGCCAAGGTTTGACGACCGAGACCATTTCGCGCGCGAGAGCGCCGCAACAGCAAGACCATAGGAGAAAAGCAACATGACCACTATCGCCCCGAGCATTGGCCGCATCGTCTGGTACCGCGGGAAGGACGGCAATGTGCGCGCCGCCATTGTGACCCGCGTCCATGGAGACTTTTGCCTGAACCTGTACGTGTTCGGGCTGGACGGCCTGGACGTCGACTGCTGCATGAAGGAGGACGTAACGCACGCGGATCCGGAGCAAGAACCGGACTGCGTCCCGTCCTGGCACTGGATGCCGTACCAGGTCGAGCAGGCCAAGAAGCATGCCGCAAGCCTGGTGCCTCTGCCGGCAGGCGGTCCATTCATCAACCTGACCTTCGGCGACGCTCTGGTCGCGCTGAAAGGCGGCGCCAAGGTCGCGCGCTCTGGTTGGAACGGCAAGGGCCTGTTCGTGTACTTGGTGCCTGCCGCGAGCTACGCAGCGCAAACCGGTGCCGCGAAGTCGTTCTTCGGCGACGGCGGCATGGTTCCGTACAGCGCGTATCTGGCCGTGAAGAATGTCGACGACACCGTGAGTACCTGGGCGCCGAGCTGCAGCGATGCGCTGGCCGAGGACTGGCTGATCGTCCAATAACGCACCACGCCCGGCCGCGCGCCGGGCCACAACAACGACAAGGAGAAGCACCACATGATCACCCTCACCCTGCCCTACCCGCTGTCGGCGAACCGCTACTGGCGCCCGGTGAAGCTGGGGCCCCGCATCAGCATCGTGCCCACCAAAGAAGCCAAGGCGTTCCGCGCTGAGATTGCCGCAGCGTGCCGCGACCAGGGCGTGCGTGCGCCCATCACGGGCCGCGTGCACGTCGATGTGAAGCTGTACCCAGGTCGACCGCTCGACTGGCAGAAGCGCATGCGCAAGGAAGGCGGCGCCTGGGACGACACCGTTCGCTGCATCGACATCGACAACGCGAACAAGGTGCTGCTCGACGCACTCAAGGACGTGGCGATCGACGACGACAAGTGGGTGCGCAAGCTGACCAGCGAGCGCATGGAACCGGATGGCCAAGCGCGCGTGGTCGTGACGATCACGGCGATCGCCACGGTGCGGCCGCAAGCCGATCTGCTCGAGGAGGCCGCATGATCGCCCTCGTCCTGTGGCTGGCCATGTCGCTGCTGCTCGCATGCGTTGCCGGGCGCTTCATCGGCGTGGGTATGGGTGAGCCGGGGGAGCTGCTGCCTTGACCGAACGCCGACAGCTGATCACCCGCCAGTGGCGCCCTGCCGGCGAGCCCGCGCGCCGGGCTGACGACTTCGCCGAGATTCCGCACCTGGCCATCACCGCGACACCGGCGACGCCAGCCGCTAGGCACCAACCGGACCACCGCGAGATCGGCGCCAGGCTTGAGAACTGGGCACGCTGGGCAACCGAGTCCGAGCGCCAGATTGGTAGCAGCGCCACGGCCAAGATGATCGACCGGGCCAAGCTAGAGGCCGGAATCGTCGAGCCGCGCACCAACGAACGCCGCGCCGTGGATGATGCTGACGCCCTGCTCATCGAGCGCGCGATGCGCCACCTAACCACACAGCACCGCATGCTCCTGTGGTGGTGCTACATTCGTCAGGCGCGGCCAGAAGTCGTATGCCGCAAGATGAGCATCCAGCATAAGCCGGCTACTGTCTTCATCGACCTATTTCGGCAGGCGCAGACGGAGGTAAAAGCTATACTCAGCTTGCCGAAGTAGGAGGTAAATTCATTTCACTCACTAGGAGCTTCAAATGCAACCCATTAGCATTCACATAACCAACCTTTCGAATCTTTCGATGATGGTCGCTGAAGATATCAGCGCGTTGAACAACGTGATCGTCCTAACTAGTGAAATGCCGGAAACTGATGAAAAAAACACGTTGTCTCGAATGATTTTTGCCAATGGGGTTTCGATTCTAGAGACATATCTATTCGAAGTCCTAAACTATGTTGTCTTTGCCAACACTACGGTGATCGAACGCCTGATTTCAGCACCACCGCTCAAGGAGCGCAAACTTGATTTTAAGGAGGTATACAAGAACCCGAATATTGTCGAAGATCAGGTTCGCAGATACTTGTCGGAAACGCTATACCATAAGTTAGATACAGTACGGAAACTCTATCAGGTCGCCGTTGGCGTTGATATTTTTCCTGATGAAGCCTTAAAGCAGCAGCTTCAAGAGCAAATCAAGATTCGCCATGATCTCGTTCATCGGAATGGGCGGAATAAAGCGCAACACTCACTCGCCCACTCGATGAATCTCGTTCGGAACGTACAAAAGGTAACCGCAAGAGTCCACGCAGGGGTTAAGGCTGAGATGATCCGACTGGACACAGCTCAAGAAAAAGCTTCTTGACAGCTGGAAATTTCAGCAGTACATTCCTGCTCACAACTTAATTCCGTCCAGAAATTGACGAGCGATTTCACCAGGGATTTCGCACGTCAGTATGACGCACCGATAGCCCCGCCACTGAGCGGGGCTTTTTCATTTCTGGTTGAAGTTCAGCCCGGCATGAGTGAACGAACCTGTAACGCCGTTTCTTGCATCTGCTTAAGGGCATTTGGAACAAACATCGCGACGGCGTTCCTTGCTTCCCATTGGTGCTTGACATCGCGCAGAGCGCTATATTCCCCGCGAGCTGCTTCGATCACGTCTGAGGTAGCAGCAAATTCGGTCCAAGCGTCCTGACGAAATATGAGCGCCAATTTTCTCACTTCAGCAGCGAATATCAGTTCAGCGAAATCCATCATTCCTCCAAGATTTTTTATCGTGAACCAACAGTAGCACAGTAGTTCAATACCACCCCAAGTGCGACGGATTAACCGAAACCGACTAATCGCATAAGCTCGATAAGCGCAGTCTGCAATGCACTGACGGTCGCATCGATGCACCAGTCACAAAGTACAGCACAAGCAATATGGTGATAGGGAGGGGTTGAGTCTTGTTTCATGGGTTCCATGGATTGGTTGCGGGAGGAATCTCTCCGTTATATGTCGCTCTAAGTTCTCGTTCCTCTGGTGGGATTTCCAACCTGCATGCCTGACCACCTTCAAAGTCTCTCCTCGCTCTGCCCAAGCAGAGCTTTATGGCCCGGCCAGCACCACGCTGCCGGGCCATTTTTTTAACCGGATCCCATGACCGCGACCACATACAAGCCCAAGCTGGCCGCCCAGTTCTGCGCCGCGATCGCGGACGGCAAGAGCATCCGCGCGGTGTGCAAGCTCGAGGGCATGCCGAGCAAGGCGACCGTGTTCCGCTGGCTGCGCGAGCACCCCGAGTTCGAGAAGCTGTACGAGATCGCGACCGACGAGCGCGCCGACACCCTGATCGATGAGATTGTCGAGATCGCGGACAACTGCCGCGTCGACGCCGACTCAATCCGCAAGGCGAAGCTCAGGATTCACGCCCGGGTCGAGCAAGCCCAGCGCATGAAGCCGCGTAAGTACGGCAACAAGATGCAGCTCACCGGAGACGGTGGCGGCCCGGTCCAGCACCAGGTGGCGAAGCTGACCGACGACGAGCTGGACGCCGCGATCGCGAAGGCGGCCGGCGGCGCGCTATGAGCGCGACCAGCCGGGCCGAGAAGGAACTGCTGCTGGCCATGCTGCAGGAGCGCGAGCGCCGCGCCCGGGTCTACCGCTACAGAGCACTGCACCGCAATCTGTACGGCTGGCAGCGCGAGTTCAACGCCAACACCTCGACCCACACGCAGGTGTGTCTCATCGCCGCGAACCGGATTGGCAAGACCTACACCGGGACCTACCTCGATGCGATCCACGCCCTGGGCGACTACCCGGACGACTGGGAGGGCCACACGTTCGGGCATGCGCCGCTCGTCTGGTGCCTGGGCTACTCGGGCGAGAAAACGCGCGACCTGCTGCAGGAGCCGATCGTCGGCCGCAAGGATGGCAGCCAGTTTTCCGGCGGCCTGATCCCTCCCGAACACGTAAAGGGCTACGAGGCAATGTCCGGCACGCCGAACGCACTGCGCACGGTGTACGTCCGCCAGATCGGCGGTGGCGACATCCAGGCCAGCGATGCGGTGATCCAGTTCTGGTCGTACTCGCAAGGCCAGCACGCCCTGATGGGCGACAGCGTCGACTGGTTTCACATCGATGAGGAGCCGCGGGACTCGAACATCTTCCCGCAGGTTCTGACCCGCACTGCAACCGGTGACAAAGGCGCCGGCGGGCGCGGCATCTTGACCTTCACGCCGGAGAACGGCCGTACCGAGCTGGTCATCCAGTTCATGGACACGCCATCGCCGGCGCAGATCTGCATGCAAAAGGGCTGGGACGATGCGCCCCATCTGAGCACGCAGGCCAAAGAGGGGCTGCTGGCCAGCTACCCGGCTCACCAACGCGATATGCGAACGAAAGGAGTTCCGATGCTGGGACACGGACGAATTTACGACCTGGCCGAAGACGCCATTACCTGCGAGCCGTTCGCGATCCCGAAGCATTTCCGCGTCATCGATGGCATGGACTTCGGCTGGGATCACCCTCAAGCGCACGTGCAGTTGGTCTTCGACCCCGAGGGCGACATGTTCTATCTCACGAAGGCCTGGAAGAAGTCGCAGACCAAGCCGATCGAGGCCTGGGGCGCCGTCAAGTCGTGGGCCGAGCACGTGCCCACCGCCTGGCCGTCCGATGGTCTGCAAACGGAGAAGAGCAGCGGCGAGCAGCAAAAAGCGTACTACGAGCAGGCCGGCTTCAACATGCTGCTCGAGCGCGCGACCTGGCCAGACGGCGGCAACGGCGTCGAGGCCGGGCTGTTCGAGATCCGCGATCTAATGATGAGCGGCCGCTTCAAGGTGTTCGCCGGCCTGCGCGACTTCTTCGACGAGTTCCTGCAGTACCACCGCGACGACAAGGGCAAGATCAGCAAGACCCGCGACGACATCCTCGACGCTGTCCGCTATGCCTACATGATGCGGCGCCACGCCATCGCCTATGGCGATATCAGCAAGCCCTGGGGCGGCGCCCTCAATTACCAATCACTGGGAATCGTATGACCAAAATGACCGACGAAGAGCTGCGCAGCGCGGTCGACAGCGAGGTGAGCGAGTCCGCCGCCTGGACTGGCAGCGACCTTGCCGGCGACCGTGAGCGCAACATGGCCTACTACCTCGGCCAACCCATGGGCAATGAGGTCAAAGGCCGCAGCCAAGTCGTGAGCTGGGACGTGTTCGAAGTCGTGGAAAGCGCCCTGCCCGACTTGCTCGAGCCGTTCTTCGCCGGCGACCACATCTGCGAGTTCGAACCAGCAGCGCCTGGTGACGAGGAGTACTGCGAGCAGGCCACCGACGTCATCAACCACCTGATCAAAAAGAAGAACCCAGGCTTCCTGATCTTCAACACCTGGATCAAGGACGGCTTTCTCGCCAAGGTCGGCATCGTGCGGTCGTGGCAAGACGCCACGCGCAAGGTCAAGCGCGAGCGATACCAGGGCATCACTGAGCAACAGCTGGCTACGCTGGCCAACGACCAGAGGATCACAATCGAAACGCACGACGCAGCTGACGATCCAAGCGCGCCCGGCCAGAGTCTGCACGACGTCGAGCTGGTTATCGACCAGGGCCCGGTCGGCATTCGCATTGAAAACGTCGAACCTGGCGCATTCATCCTGTCGCGCCATGCGAAGAAGATGGCCGACGTCACCTGCATTGGAGAGCTGCGCACTTACACGCGCTCTGACCTGGTTGGCATGGGCTTCGACCGCGCGCGCGTCGAGCTGCTGTCGGACTACCAGGCGGCGCCCGATGCATTCGCGCTCGATGCTGACCGCCCGGAGCCAGGCGACACCGGCGACGGCGCCAACCAGCAGCTGACCCTGTTCTTCGGCTTCGTCAAGCTGGACTTCGACGCCGACGGCATCGCCGAGTGGCGCCGCGTGTTCATGGCCGGCAACGACATCCTGGAGAACGAGGAAGTCGATGATCACGAATACAGTCTGTGGTCCCCGATTCTGCTGCCGCATCGCATCATCGGCATGGCCCTGGCTGATCCAGTCGTGTCGATCCAGGACACGAAGACGTCGCTGCAGCGGCAGTACCTCGATTCGCTGTACCTGGCCAACAACCCGACCACGTACGCGATCGACGGCCAGGTCAATCTGGACGACCTGCTGAGCACGCGCATCGGCAAGGTGGTGCGCGTTAAGAGCCAGTTGGCTGCGGGCCCGATGCAGACCTCGCTGGTAGCCAACGAGTCTCTGCAGGGCATCGAGCTGATGAACACGGTCCGCGAGGAACGCATCGGTATCAGCCGCCTGAATCAAGGCCTCGACGCCGACAGTCTCAACAAGACGGCCACCGGCGCCCAGATCGCCAACACCCGCGACCAGAAGCGCGCACTGATGATGCTGCGCGTGTTCGCAGAGACCGGCTGCAAGGACCTGTGCAAGCGCCTGCTGCGCCTGACCTGCGAATACCAGGACAAGCCAGCCACGATCCGCCTGCGCAACGAGTGGGTCGAATATGACCCGCGTGGCTGGTCGAGCGAGATGGACGTGAACATCAACGTGGGCCTGGGGACCGGCGACAAGTCGCAGACGATCCAGTTCCTGGGGATGATGGGCGCCTACTTCCAGCAGGCGGCCACGGTCGGCGTCACCACGCCCGAGAACGTCTACAACCTGGGCAAGATGCTGCTGAAGGCCGGCAACATCCAAGGCGGCGAGACAAAGCTGCTGACCGATCCGAAGACGACACCGCCGGCGCCGCCGCAGGAATCGCCCGAGCAGGTGCTGGCCAAGATGGAACTCGAGCTCGAGGACAAACGCCAGGAGGGCAAGGCCCGCGACGCCGAGTACAAGCGCGAAGCGGACACGGCCACCCTGGCTGCAAACAGTCAGCTCAAGTTGCTCGACCTGCAGCTCAAGGAAAAGGAAGTGCGCATCAAGGAAATCGAGCTGGGCATGAAGCAGATCGAAATGCAGCACAGCATGCGCATGGCAGCCGACCAACAGATGCACGGCCAGGTGCTCGAGCAGCACCAGGCAAATCAACCACAAGAACTGAACGGATACGAATAATGGCAATACTCGCAAACGGCTCCAATGTCACGCTGACCCTGACCGACTACGACAGCGTGACGATCTCGACGCTAGGCGTAGTGGCCTTGGCCGCCGTGTCGGGCCTGGGCGTGGCTGCTGGCAAGATCGCCGAATTCACCGGCGCACGAACTTTCGGCCCGTTCACGGCCGGCTCGCTGTTGATCGCCGCTTCGGTGCGCGATTGCCAGTACGAAGTGGCTGACGGCGTGCGTCCGACCGCGCAATCCGGCGCTGGTGCTGTGGCAGCCATCAGCGGCAGCTATGTGGTCGGCCAAACGCTCACGGCCACCTTCCCGGCTGGCGTCACCGGCACGATCCAGTTCACGCGCACGCTCGCCGCCGCACCGTTCACGAAGACCACTATCAGTGGCGCCGTGGCCAGCGCGGTCAACAGCCTGACGTATCAGGTGCAGTCGGCGGACGCCGGCTACAGCATCGGCGTGGATTGCACGACCGTTCAGGCAGGATCGGGTGGAGTGGTGATCGCTTCATCGGGATCTATGATCGTCCAGCAAGCCTCGAAGTTGCGACCGAACGAGCTGTACAACGGCGGCGGCTCCGGCATCCGTACTTCATACTACAAGTTCGAGCTGGACGGCCCGTTCGACCAAGCGCAGTTCCTCGTGGGCAGCAAGCAAGCCACGGGCACACCGGGCGAGTACAAGGTGCAGCTCGCCGTGACTGACGAGATCGGCATCGACACTACCGCGAAAGCGTGGCTACCTCGGCGCAACGGTGTGACGTACAACGACAGGTCCGAGTTCGGCTGGAAGGACGCCACGTTCGGCGGTGCTACCTCCAAGCGCATCGGCTTTGCTCCGAACGACAACAACAATAGCGTCAAGCACATGAGCACCGACGTGATGAACCTGTCGAGCATTCCCCGCGCCGATGGCAAGCCGGGTAGCATCCTGCTGGTGAAGGTCACACAGATGGACTCGTCAGGGCAGTACCACACAGCGAACAGCGCCGGTAACACATGGGACACCGCCCGCAGCCTCGACAAGTCGTGGTTCCGAGAATGGCGTTCTACCTCGATTGGCTTCGACGCCATCGCCGACCTCTCCAAGCTCCCTACGGACGGGTACAACGGCGGGTACGAGTTCCCCGGTTTCCCGGTCGTCACCTCGGCAGCAAGTACGGTCCCAATGGAAGTGGTGATGTTCACTGGCGACAGCCGCAAGTGCGCCGCATACATGACGTACCTGTACGGTGCCCAATCGCGTATGGCTGCGGCCTCCCTGAGCACCGCTGCGCGCCCTATCAGCACAGTGAACGCTGCAGGTTCAGGTCACGGCCAAGCGCAGTTCCTCGCCATCGCTATGGATATGATTAACGCCGGGGTACGTCCTACGCTGATCCATGTCCCCGGTTTTAGTCAGAACAACTTTGCGAACTTCGCTACGTTCAAGGCCAATCTCGACAGCTTCATGGCGAACGTACGTGCGGTCCCCGGCATGGCGGGTGTGAAGTTCGTGCTAGATACGGACTACTGGGTAACCGGCTACCAAGTGGGCACCTCCTCAGAGAGTGGCCGCTTGCAGTGCGTGGAGTACGCTAAGTCTCTCGCCAATGGCACCACCGTGTTTGTGTTCGATAGCGACGCTATCATCACGGACTACTCCAACCCTGCTGTGCGCGCCTTCAAGGTAGCGTACTACGACTTCGCAGCCAGCCCGACGAAGTTCATCGGTGGCGACGGTGTACACCTCGGCCCTATCGGCTTGGATGCACTCGTCAATGGTGACGGCACCACTCCCGGTTTGCAATCTGTTTATCGCACAGCCTTTGGGATCGCATAAACATGAACTATCTCGGGATCTACAGCACCGCGTGCGACAAGGACTTCCAGAACCGGTGCCGGGTGGCCATGTGGCGCGCCGCTCAGGAAATCACGGACCAGGCGCCGGCGCCGAATTCTCAAGACGTGCGCCGCGACTGGGCGGAACGGGTGCTTCGTGAGGAAGTGAAAATCACCGATCGACAGCTCGCGCTGCAGGTGCTGCGCAATGTCAATATCGCCGACAACCCAGCAGACACGCCCGACCAGGATGTGCAGGCCCAGGTCGATGCAGTTATCAACTCAATTATCGCCATCGGCTGACATGACACCTGCTGAACAAATCGCACGCGGCGAACATGCCAAGCGCCTGCTCGACGACCTCCTGTTCAAAGAGGCGATGCATGAGACCCGCCAGGCTGTCATTGACGCCTGGGCCGCGCTGCCGGTCGAGAACAAGGCCCAGGCCGAGGAACTGAAGCGCCTCTTGTGGGCGGCCAACCAATTCGAAGCTGTATTCGTGTCGCTCATGGGCGGCGCAACCATCCTGCGCGACGAGCTGCTGCGCGCGGAAAGTATGCAAACCAAGGCGGAAGCCACACAACGGAGGATCAATGGCACGTAAAGGACAAACCCCGGCCCAGCCGGTCAAGCAGGAGCCGGTCGACGTGGCCCCGAATATGGACAGCCTGGATTCCGGCGCGCCGGTGGTCGAAAAGGCTGCGCAGCCGCCAGCGGTGGAAACCCTGCTGACACCGCAGCCGGATCTCGAGCCCATCACGGCGACGCCGGAACCGGTCATGCAACCAGAGCAGGAACAGGCGTCCGAGTCGGCCGTCCCTGCCGCCTTCGAACTGGTCCTTCCGCCGGACGAGCCATCGCCTGCCCCAGTGCCGGCGCCCGTGCCGCCCGTCGACGTCGAGCCGCTGGCGGTCTATGCCGCGCGCATCGAAGAAGTTGGACAACCCCTGGCCGTGTGCGAGATCACGCATCCGGACGCGAAGGACGGCGGCCTGCACGTCGGGAAGTACGCCGGCATCCGCCTGGTACGCGGCAACACCCCAGCTGCCCTGCTGTCGGACGGCTCCACCATCTAATTGCCGGGCCGGCAGCGTGCCCTTGAACGCTGCCCGTCGAGTTAGGAATAATCAGGCCAAGCCACCCATTGCGGTGGCTTTGTCGTTTCTGAACTCACACCTCACGGAAATCACATGCACAAACTCCTGAAATACCTGCTCCGCTTCGCAATGCCAATGAACATCGTCGACGGTGACGGTGACGGTGGTGGCAGCGGAGGCGGCGCAATGAGCACCGACAGTTTCGCGGAAATGCTGGGCGGGCCAGCCGAAGACGGACAACCGGATGCAGATCCGGACCCGCAAAGCGGCGACCCCGACCAGGACCCAATCGTGGACCCGGATCCAGATGCAGACCCTGACGCCGATCCTGATGCAAATCCGGATCCCGACGCTGACCCTGCCCCTGATCCCGACGGACAACCTGAAAAGGACCCGGTCGAAGCGTTCCTCGAACTGGAAATTAATGGCGAAAAGGTCAAGCTCACGGCTGACGAGGCCAAAAACGGATATCTGCGCCAACAGGACTACACGCAGAAGGCCCAGCGCCTCGCGCAGGAGCGACAGGAGTGGAATGCGCACGTCGCGCGCCAGGCCGCCGAAGTGCAGCAGTTCAGCCAAGAGATCGGCCAGCTGCAAAGCATCGACGCGGCGCTGCGCGAATACGGCCAGGTCGATTGGGATGGGCTGCGCGAGAGCGACCCTGTCTCGTACGGCATCCACATGGCCGACTTCAACCGTGCCCAGGCCGAGCGCGGCAACATCGAGCGCGCCATCACCACCAAGCAGCAGACGCTGACGGCAGCGCAGCAGCAGGCACAGCAGCAAGCCTTCGCCCAGCAGGCGCAGGAAGCTCAGGCGCACATGGCCGCTCTGGTTCCCGGCTTCGGCAAGGAGCATATCGCCGAGATGAAGGCGCTCGGGCAGAAGGCTGGCTTTACCGAAGCCGAGCTGAGTCAGGTCGCTGACAAACGCATGCTGGAAGTGCTTTGGAAGGCATCGCAGTACGACAAGCAGAAAACCACCACGCAGCAGGCCATCAAGAAGGTGTCGGCGCTCCCTACCAAGGCGAGCAAGCCGGCGCCGGCCGCGAAACCAGCAGCTCAGCTGCACATTGAAAAACAAACCCGCCGTCTCGAGCAAACCGGTAGCGCGAAAGATTTCGCCGCCCTGCTCGGCATGACCAAACGTTAATAGGAAGAAATTACCATGGCACAAACCGCAAACACCTACGCAACCTTCAACAGCACGATCAACCGCGAACAGCTGATGAGCAAGATCTGGAACGTGTCGGTCTCCGAGACCCCGTTCGTGAAGCTCATCGGCAAGGGCAAGGCTGACGGCGTGTTCGACGAATGGAGCACCGACTCATACCGCGCGGCCAAGGCCAACAAGGTCGAGCAGGGTAACAACGCCACTCGTACCCAGCGCACCCCGCCCCTGCGCTACGGTAACCGCACCCAGATTGTCGACGACACTTTCGGCGTGACCGGTACTCAGGAAGCTGTCGAGAAGGCGGGTGGCAAATCGGAATACAACCGCCAGCTGGCCAAGACCATGGTCGAGCTGAAGAAGGACATCGAGTTCGCCTGCCTGCAAAACACGACCGCGATCCCTTCGGCCGCTGGCGTGGCGCCGCAAGCACGTGGCCTGTTTGGCTTCATGAGCGACAACGTGTCGCTGGGCGCCGGTGGCGTTGCCGCCAACCCGCTGACCAACACGGCAGCCGTCGACGGCACGCAGCGCGCGTTCACCGAAACCCTGATGAAGGGCGTTCTGCAGCAGATGTTCGACAACGGCACCGACATGGACAACCTGTACGGCCTGCTGCCGTCCAGCCAGCGCACCGTGTTCGACACCTTCCTGGCGGGCACGACTCGCTTCGACAAGGCTGAAGACAAGGCACTGACCGCCACGTTGGAGATCTACATCGGCCCGTTCGGCCGCGTGAAGACCGTCAACGCGCGCCACATGCGTCAGCGCGAAGTCGCGTTCGTCAACCCGGAATTCCTGGAGCTGGCCATCCTGCGTGAAATGAAGGACACCCCGCTGGGCGTGACCGGCGACACGAAGGACGTGCTGGTGAACTGCGAATTCACCCTGCGTGACTACAACCCGAAGGCTCACGGCGCGGTCCTCGACCTGACCTGATCCATCCCGCTGTAACCAGAAGGGCGCTCTCCGGGGCGCCCTTTTTCTTTTCCGGACACCCATGAAACACATCGTTGAAGCCAGCCAGACCAGCGAACTGTCGATCGACACCGACGCAGACGGCTCCGGCGTAATCCTGCAATCGACCGACGTTTCCGCAGCTCTTCGCCGCAACGAGCGCCTGCGCAGCGCCGGCGCGACCAAGACCAAGGGCGGCGACCACTATGCGGCGTCAATCCCGATCGACCTTCTGAACGCCTGGGCCATGAAGCGTGGCACCACGTGGGAGATCGTCGCTGCTGACAACAAGATGCTCGACCAATTCCTGGCCGAGCACAGCAAGTGCCGCATCTACGAGGGCCGCATCTAATGAACTACGGACAACTGCAACAGGCGATCGCCAACCGGCTCGGGCGCACCAACCTGACTGCGGTGATACCCGATCTAATCGCGCTGGCCGAGCCGCGCCTGTACTTCGGCTTCCGCGACATCGAGGTGTCGGTGGCGCCGCTGCGCGTGCGCGCGATGCTGGCGCGCGAGACCACGTCGCTGGCCGCCCTGCCCGATCGCTTTCTCGCGGTCGACCGCCTGACCGTGCCGACGGAGCGCGAGCCGCTGGCCTACCTGCCGCCGGAGGAATTCGCCAAGCTGAGCCCGACCACCTGCCCGCGCCATTACACGCTGCAGGATGGCGGCATCTCGGTCGAAGGTGGCATGCCTGCGGCCTTCATGCTGTCCTACTACCGGCGCTTCCCGACGCTGTCGGCCGCCGGCGACACGAACTGGCTGCTCGAGCAGTTCCCGAACCTGTACCTGTACTCGACGCTGATCGAGGCCTACGCGCACATCAAGGATGACGCGCGCATCCCGACAGCCGCTCGCATGTACGCCGCTGCCGCCAATGCGCTGATCGATGCCGACATGGCCGAGCGCCACAGCGGCTCAACCCTCACGATTGGAAGCGCACGATGATCCCGCTAACCGGCTTCGCGCCAGACGCCGACAGCACCGTGCCCGGCGTGCTGACGGCATGTACCAACCTGATCCCAACGCTGCGCGGCATGGCCGGCGCGCCGACTGCGATGGATGCCGGCGTGGCCGCGCTGCCCGCTGAGTGTCGTGGCGGGGCCGTGGTGACCCGCCTCGATCGGCTGAACCGCGTCTTCGCCGGCACCCGCACCGCGCTGTATGAGCTGTCGGGCGTCAGCTTCGTCAATCAGTCGCGCAGCGGCGGCTATACCGGCAGCGTCGAAAACCGCTGGCGTTACGCGCAGTTCGGCAACGCCTCGCTGGCGTGCAACGAAACCGAGCAGCTGCAAGTCTCGACCGGTACCGGCACGGCATTCGCGGACATTCCGCAGTCGCCGCGCGCGCGCATCATCGTGACCGCTTCCGGCTTCGTCCTGGCCTTCGCGCTGAATGCGACGTATGTCGGCGGCGACCGGCCCGACGCTTGGGCGTGTTCGCATATTTACGATCACCTGACCTGGGCGCCGGCCAGCAGCAACCAGGCAGCATTCGGCTACCTGCTCAACACCCCCGGCGACATCCGCGCGGCACAGCGCCTGGGCAACGATGTGGTCGCGTACAAGGAAAAGTCCATGTACCTTGGGCGCTACGTCGGCCCGCCGGTGATCTGGCAATGGGACCTGATCGCATCGAACGTTGGCGCCATCAGCGCGGAGTCGGTGATCGATACTGGCACGGCGCACCTGTTCATCGGCGCGAGCGACTTCTACCTGTTCGACGGCTCGCGGCCGCGGCCTATCGGCGCGCCGGTGCGCGAGTGGTTCTTCGCGAACTGCGACGCCACGTACCGGTACCGGATCCGCAGCCACTTCGACCAGGCCAAGAACCTGTGCTGGTGGTTCTACCCGACGCCAGGCTCGGGCGGCGCGCTGACCAGTGCGCTGGTCTACAACCTGAATAACGAGCGCTGGGGTCATGTGTCGCTGCCGATCGAGGCCGTGTTTCAGTACCAGGGCGCGGAAACGAACTACGACAACTGGCCAGCTGACCCGGCGATGACGTTTGAAACAATCCCGGACCTGCCATTCGACTCGCCGGCGCTGGACACCAGTAGCTCGGCGATGGGCGTCGTGGGCCTGGATCACAAGATCAAGACGGTGAACGGTGCAGGCGCCGGCGCCACCCTCATAACAGGGGATTTCGGCGATGACGAGCAGTACACGACGCTCAACCGCGTGACTCCGCGCTTTATCACCCGCCCAGCTGCATCGCGCCTGACGCATTACACGCGCGAATTTGACGGCGACCAGCTGGAAAACCGTGGTGCTGGCGACTTGACCGGTAGCCACTACGACACTCTGGCATCGGGGCGCTATCACCGCGTGCGCATCGATCTGCAGGGTGACTTCGAACTGGTCGGCTTTACGCCGGCACTGACCCCGGACGGTATGGAATGAGCAGGCTATCGAACGACGCGCGGCTGCCGAACGGGAATGACCTTCAGGGCTGGCGCCAGCGCCTCTATGAGCTGGTGCGCGACATCGTAAACCAGGTCAACGGGCTGTCCGAGGGGCGTATCAGCGCATGCACCAACGCCGCGCCAGCGATGCCAGTGACTGGTGTCTACGCGCCGGGCGACTTCGTACGCAACACCGCTCCGGCCGAAGCGGGCCCCGTCGGCAGCAAGTACGTTGTCGAGGGCTGGCTTTGCACTGCGGCACCGACCACCTTTGTGCAAAAACGCTTTTCAACCGGAAACTGACATGCTGCGCGTGATCGAACCGCAATACCTGGCCGCCGAGTGGGATCGCGTGCGCGCTGGCCTCGTCGAGGTCAAGAAAGCCACCACCGACGACTGGCTGCCGGAAGACGTGTACATGGCGCTGCGGCAGGCGCACGCGTCGCTGTACATCGGCACCGGCGCCGACGGCGAGTACTTGGGCTTCGTAGTGATGCGCCTGGTGCCCACCTTCCACGGATCGCGGGCTGACGTCTGGTGCGCGCACTCGGCGACCAGCCGGCCGGCGCTGCGCGCGTTCCTGCCCCACATCAAGGCGATCGCCCGAAACAGCGGCGCGAGCCGTATCGGTTTCTCGTCGGCCCGTCCTGAATGGGCGGCAGCGGCGCGGCGCCTGGGCTTCACCCCGAAACAAGTCTCGTATGAAATCAGCTTATAGGAACCCATCATGAGTGGCGGAACCCCATCGAATACCACCAGCCAGACCACCACCGAGCTGCCAGCTTGGGCGCGCGAGGCATCGCAAGAGCTTCTGATCCGGGGGCAGAATCTCTCCCGTCAAGAAATGCCGGTCTACACGGGCCAGCGCTCGGCCGGCCTGAACGGCATCCAGCAACAGGGCATGAACATGGTGCAGAGCCGGGCCAATAACGGATCGGCCGAGATCAACGCCGGGAGCAGCGCGCTGCAGGGCACGCTCGGCGGCCAGTACCTCGGGCGCGACACCGGTTCCAATCAGTACATGGGCGCGCAGCCGACCGGGCAAAACGCCTACATGGGCGACAACCCGTACCTGCAGCAGTCGATCGACAAGGCCGCCGGCGACATCACGCGCAACTACACGGGCGCCGTGAACTCGACGGATGCCACCATGGCGCGCGCTGGCGCGTTCGGCGGCTCGGCCTGGCAGCAGGCGCAGGAAGGCAATTCACGTAACTTGGCGCAAGGCCTATCCGACTCAGCGACGTCGATGCGCATGCAGAACTACAACCAGAGCGCCGGCTTGGCCGAAAATGCGCTGGGCCGGCAGCAGCAGAACTGGCAGACGAACGCCGGGCTGGCCGATAGCGGACTGGCGCGGAACGAAGCTGCGTTCCAGGCAGAGCGAAATAATCAGATGGGCGGCCTGTCGGCGGCTCTTCAGTACGGCAACCAGGCATATACGGACGCGGCGCAGTTGCAGGGTGCCGGCGAGCTCCAATACGGTGCTGACCAGCAGAAGCTTACCGATCAGCAGGCGCTGTTCAACGAGCGCGCGCAGTCGCCATACAAACAACTCGACGTGCTCGGAAATTCGATCCGCGGCGCGATCGGCAACGGCTCGACTGTCAGTCAGACCGGCCCGGGAGCCAATCCATGGGCTCAGGCTGCAGGCAGCGCCGCAGCCCTCTACGGCATGCTCGGCTAAAAAAGGGAAACACAATGAACGATTGGTGGAAAATGGGTCTTGCTGGCGTCGCTGGTGCCGGCCTCTTGGCAGCAACTGGCGGCGCAGCTGCTGGTGGTCTGGGTAGCCTGCTCGGGTCGAGCGGCGCGGCAGCCGGCACTGCCGGCGCGGGTGCAGCCGGTGCCGCTAGCGTCGGCGCCGCAGGGGCGGCGGGTGCTGGCGCGGCCGGTGCAGGGTCAACTGCCCTCGCTGGTGGAATGCTGGGCGCGGAAACCGCTGGCGCCGCCAATATGGGCACCGGAATGCTCGCGGCAGAAGGTGCTGCGGCGCCGGGTGCCATGGCGTTCGTGTCGCCATCGGTTACCTCGGGCGGCATGCTGGGCGGCGGCGCTGGCACGGGCGGCCTGTCTGGCTCGCTGGCAGGCACGACTGCGGAATACGGCACGCCGGCGATGCTCGCAGATTCCAGCGCTGCCGCCGCAGCAGCACCGCCACCCAGCATGCTCGCACAGGCCGGTGACTACGCAAAAACCGGCATGAAGGCGGCCAGTACCTACGGCTCGGTCAATCGCGCCATGGGCGGCGGCCAGCCGCCAATGCAGGCACCTGCCGGCCGCCCTGTCTTCCAAGGCGAAGCGCCGCAGATTTCCAGCAGCATCGGCAGCATGGGCGGCGGCCAGCAGGCGCCGGATCAAAACGCCGTACTCGCGGCAATCGCACGCCGCCGCCAACGCGGCTTCTAAGGGGATGACATGTTCGAACGAATGAAGGGCATGCTCGCGCTGCCGGAAGACCCGATGCACAACGCGGCCGCACGCCAGGGCCTGCTGACCGCCGGCGCCGCGCTGCTGGGCGGCCGTGGCAACCTGGGCGAAATCCTCGGTGGCGGCCTGCTCGCGGGGTCGCAAGGCTACCAGGGCGGGCTGGCGCAGCAGCAACAGCAGCAGTACCGCCAGGCGCAGACGCAGCAGGTCGAAATGGAGAACAAGCGCCTGCAGGCAGCGGCCGACGAGCCGATGCAGTTGCAGCGCATCCTGTCGGGCGGTCAGTCCGCGCCGATAGCGCCGCCGGGCAGCCTGCCGCGTCTCGGTGGTGCGCCAGCTTCCGGCGCATCGTTCGGCGCCGCCCCAGCGCCTGGATCGATCGCGCCACAGGCCCCCGCCGACCAGTACGTCACGCTGATGGGCTATGCCGAGCGCCTGACGCAGGCCGGCCGCGTGGCGCAGGCGAAGCCGTACTACGACATGGCCGAGAAGCTGCGCCCGAAGCTGATGAAGCAAGAGGCGCGCATGGTCGACGGCCAGCGCGTCATGGCCAACGTCTTCGAAGACGGCCGCACCGAGCGCGTCGACGGCTTCGCACCGGATGCCGAGAAACTGAACTTCCAGAACACCGGCGGCAGCACCGTGGCGCTCGATCCGTTCACTGGCAAGCCGGTCAACACGATCCGCAACTCGCAATCGCCTGACTCGGTGGCGAGCGTGGCGCAGCAAGAGCGCAGCTCGCGGCGAGCGGATGAGCGTGCACGTGACGCACTCGGCCAGGGGAAAACGCCAGTCGGCTATCGCTGGACCGCTGATGGGAAATCGCTCGAAGCGATCCCGGGCGGCCCTGTCATGGCGAAGACCACCGAAGTGCAGCAGAAGGTCAGTGATGCGCAATCGGTCATCGAGCTGCTCGACGTGGCCCGGCCGCTGATCGGCAAGTCGACAAGCAGCTACGGCGGCGCGGCGGTCGACCAGGTCGCGCGCGTGTTCGGCGCCAGCACCGAAGGCAGCGCTGCAGCGGCGCAACTCAAGGCGCTGGAAGGTTCGCTCGTGTCGAAGATGCCGAAGATGTCCGGCCCTCAGTCTGACAAGGACGTGCTGCTCTACAAGCAGATGGCCGGCCAGATCGGCGACGTGACGATTCCGGCAGAAAACAAGATGGCAGCCATGCAGGTGATCGAGGAAATCAACCGCCGCTACCTCAACCAGGTGCAGGCGAAAAAGGTTCCATCGGTAGCGGAACTGCCGAAGAAGGCCGCGCCCACGCAGGCCTACGCCGACGCTGAAAAAGAGCGGCGCTACCAGGAATTTAAACGGAGCCAAGGAAAATGACCGAGCAAGAAGAGTTCGAATTCCGCGCGCGCATGGAAGCTGAGTCGGCAGCGCGCGCACCGAAGCCAGCGGCGGCCCCTGCGCCTGCCCCTGTGCCATCGAAGCCATTCGGCCAACAGCTGAACGACTCGATTGCCGACGTGCCTCGCCAGATCGGCCTGACCGCGCGTCACGGACTGGAAGGCGTCGGCGACGTGTTCGATACCTTCGTCGGCAACCCTGTGCGCACGCTTACCAGCCCGATCTGGGGCAATAAGCCAACCGCACGCACCGGCGCCGCGCTGGCTGACCTGGCACGGCTTCCGCAGCCACGCACCGCTACCGAGCGGATTGTCGGTGACGCGACGCGCATGGTGGCTGGCGGCGCTGGCACGCTCGGCGCTGCGGCGAAGGGGGCGCAGCGCCTGACAGGCATTGCTCAGCGCGTAGCGAGCACGCTGGCGGCTAATCCGGTGCAGCAGCTGGCCTCAGCCGGCGCTGCCGGTGCTGCCGGCGGCTACACGCGCGAGACTGGCGGCAACGATGGCGCGCAGCTTGCGGCATCGCTGGCGGCCGGCGTCGCCACGCCTTTCGCTGTCAACAAGACAGCCGGCCTGGCCAGCCGCCTGAACCGCCGCGCCCTGCCGCAGGACCCGCAGCAGATCAACATCACGATCAACAACGCGATCGAGCAGTCAGGCCTGAAGTTGCACGAGCTGCCGCCGCGGGTGGCGCAAAGCATCCGCGACGACGTGGCCAAGGCCTTCCGCACGACCGATCAGGTGTCGCCCGACGCGGTGCGCCGCCTGGCCGATTACCGCCTGACCAACCTGACGCCGACGGCCGCCGGCCTGACGCTCGATCCGGCCGTGGTCACGCAGCAGAAGAACCTGGCCAAGCTGGGCATGAACAGCAAGGACTCGACCGCGCAGTTCCTCGGCCAAACCGAGAACCGCAACAACCAGCTGCTGAAGAATGGCCTCAACGACTTGGGCGCCGGCGCGGCGGACGATGCCTACGCCGGCGGCGAGCGGGTCATCGGTGCGCTCGAGCGCCGCAACGAACGAGCCACCGACGTCATCGGCCGGCTGTACGACCGCGCGCGCGACTCGAACGGCCGCAGCGCGGCGCTGGACCCGCACGCATTCACCCAGCGCGCCGGCAACCTGCTGCACGAGGCCAACGTCGAATCGTTCCTGGTGCCGGACATCCGAAACAAGCTCAACGGCTTCGCTGACGGTTCGATCCCGCTGACGGTCGAGATCGCCGAGCAGTTCAAGACGAACATCGGCCGCCTGCAGCGCAGCAGCGCCGATGGCAACGTGCGTTTCGCCCTGGGTGCGGTGCGGCAGGCGCTGGACGAAACGCCGCTGCTGGCACAGCGCGCGCCGGCCGCAGCAGTCGGCGGTAACCAGTTGGCCACGCCGGGTGGACTGACCAGCGGCCAGCCAGGCCAAGAACTCGGCCAGAGTGCGATCAACGCGTTCAACAAGGCGCGGCGCGTCAATCGCATGTGGATGCAGACCGTCGAGCGCACGCCGGCGCTGCAGGCTGTGCGCGATGGTGTCGAGCCTGACAAGTTCGTGCAGCAGTTCATCGTCGGCGCCGGCAAGGATGCCAGCTTCTCCGGGGTAGCGCAGCTCAAGCACTCGATCAAGGCAAATCCGGTGGCCATGCAGTCCGTGCGCGACCAGATCCTGGGGCACCTGAAGAGCAAGGCGTTGGGCGGTATGCCTGACGAGACCGGCAACTTCGGCAGCGCGGCGTACGTCAAGGCACTGGAGGCGATCGGCGAGCGCAAGCTGCGCCTGTTCTTCCAGCCTTCCGAGATCCAGAAGATGCAGGCGCTGGGCCGCGTGGCGCGGTATGAGCAGTTCCAGCCAGCCGGCGCCGCAGTCAACAACCCAAATACGGCAGGAGCAATCGGCGGCCTGTTCGAGCGCTACTTGGGGAATATCCCGGTGGCCGGCCCGCTGGCGCGCCAGTACCTTGCCGAGCCGGTGCAGAACATTCGCGTGGGCATGCAGTCCGGACGCTCGCTCGATGTGCCGCGCACGCTGGCCCTGCCTGGGGCGACGCAGCGGCAGCCGGTGGGCATGCTCGCATCGCCCGCGCTGTTCTCGTCGCAGGACGAGGAAGAAGAAGCGCGGCGCCGCCTACTTTCGCCGTGAGGCCCACCAGGCGTTGAAGACAAACGCCAGCGCGGCGCCGAGAGCGATCGGATCGAAAGACATTTTTAGCCCTATTCACAGCCCGCCTCGTGCGGGCTTTTTGTTACCTGGAGCATAACATGCCAGTACCATCAAGCATTACCGACCTTAGCCGCATCCCATCGGACAACAGCCCGCAAGGCACCGAGGCGGCTAGAGGCACGATCGACGACTATTTCCGTGCGCACGCGGCGTTCATTCGCCAGGTGTCCGACTTGGTCGGCGGCCCGACCGTCGTTCTGCCGTCGGCTGCCATGGTCAACATCGGCTTTTCCTCATCGTCCAACGTCCTGATCACAGGCACCACGGCAATAACGTCGTTCGACAACGTGCCCGATGGCGTCGTGCGCTGGGTGACGTTCAACGGTGCGCTGGCACTGGTGCACAGCAACGCGCTGCAGCTCCCGGGCCTGGCCAACATCAGCACCGCTGCCGGCGATGCCGCGATGTTCAAGAGCCTGGGTGGCGGCAACTGGAAGTGCCTGAGCTTCATGCCTGTGCTGATCCGGTATCCAGCCTCGGGTCTGCTGCTGTCCGACGCCTCGCCGGTCAGCATTGCCCAGGGCGGCACGGCGTCGATCAACATCGCTGGCGCCCGCGCGAATCTCGGCCTAGGCAATGTCAACAATACCAGCGACGCGGATAAACCAATCTCCACTGCACAGAATGCGGCTATCGCGGGGAAAGTGTCCAAGGCGGGCGACGTCATGACTGGCTCGCTCGACTTCAACAACAACGTCGGCTTGTACTCTCGCGATGCCGGCAACGTGCTCCGTCAGCTACTGCTGCTGGCAAACGACAACAACGTCTATTTCACCAACGGTGGAGGTGGATCGATCAATTACATGAGCCGCGGCGGCTCGAAAATCGCAGGACTCACCGACGCTGGCGCCTTTACGGCAACTAGCGTCACCGAGACGTCGGACGAGCGCAAGAAGAAGGCGTGGCAGCGCGTGCCGCATGACCTGATCGAGCGCCTGGCCGGAATACGGAAGTCTGGCCTCTTCACCTGGAAGCGCGGCGGTGCGCGCGGCCTGGGCGTGGGCGCGCAGTCGCTCGAGCAAATCCTGCCGGACGCAGTGCACACCGACGAGCGCGGCGCCAAGTCGGTGCAGTACGGCGCAGCCTCGATGGTAGTCGTCGTCGAGTTGGCGCGCGCCGTGGTCGACCTGCGCGCGCGCCTGGTCGAGCTGGAGGCGCGATGACGCTACCGACCTCGGGCCCGATCAGCATCGGCATGGTGGCCGCCGAACTGGGCATCGGTCTACCACTCTCCCTTGGTGATCCTCGTGTGCGCGCACTGGCCGGCGTGCCTTCGGGCCCAATCAGCCTGGGCCAGCTACGCGGAAAAAGCGCCGTCGCGCCGCTGACGGTGACGGCGGCAAACTCGTACGGCAGCGCAGATACGCAGTTCGGCCCCGGCTTGGTCAGCTGCAACCCAGGCGTCAGCATCGCTGGCGGCACCGATCCGAAGACATTCGCATGGTCGATTTTGAGCAACCCACGCCCCGTAACCGTCAACCTCAGCAGCGGCCCAGCTGTAACAGCGCAGTTCGCTTATACCAAAAACGCGGCAGGCTCTGCCGAAGTGATGTTGCGTTGCACTGTCACCGATGGAGCAGGAACGCAGCGCAGCGTCGACGTGATTGGCGCGCTCGAATGGGGCGGCAACCTGTAGCGCCCACAGCACCACACAACCGCCTTCGGGCGGTTTTTTTATGGCCGATCGGCCAACAATCGAAAGGAAACTCATGTTTGAAAAACCTCCACATCAACCCCTGCCCGTCGGTGAATGGGCCAGCGCCATTACCTGGGGCTGGATCGTGTTTCTGTCCATCCTGGGTGGCCTCGCCGCCTTTGTCCGGAAGATGCGCGACCAGCAGGCCCGTGCCTGGAACTTGGCCGAGCTTATTGGCGAGATCGTGATCTCCGGCTTGGCCGGCGTGATCGTTGCCCACCTCTGCCAGTGGCAGCAATTTCCGGAACCTCTGATGTATGCGCTGACCGGCATCGGTGCGCACATGGGCAGCCGTGCGCTATTCAAATTGGAAGGGCTACTCGACGCTAAGTTCCCTGCCGCAATCAAGGAGCCGACTGATGAAAGCCACTGAAATGAAAACGTCAGGCGCCGGTCGCGCGCTGATTCGTAAATTCGAGGGCTTCCGCAAGCAAGCCTACCTCTGCCCTGCCGGCGTCTGGACGATTGGCTACGGCCACACCAGGGGCGTCAAGAAGGGCGATACCTGCACTGTGCAACAGGCTGATGTGTGGCTCACCGAAGACCTCGAGGACGCCGAGGCAGCAGTGGCCATGCTAGTTAAGTCGCCACTGACACAAGGCCAGTTCGACGCCCTTGCTTCGTTCACGTTCAACCTGGGCACGCGCCGCCTCGCTGAATCGACGCTGCTGATCCTGGTGAACAGGGGCAGCTACCGCGCCGCCGCGGCGCAGCTGGGGCGCTGGGTCAATGCCGGTGGCCAGAAGCTTAAGGGCCTGGTTGACCGGCGCGCTGCAGAAACCGAGATGTTCCTCGCCGGCGTGCCGGCATGAATTACCGAAAAACGAAAGGATGACCCATGGCACTTGCTGCTTTTATCCCCCTCCTCGGCACCCTGTTCGATCGCATCCTGCCCGACCCACAAGCTGCTGCTGATGCCAAGATCAAGGTCATGGAAATGGCCCAGCGCGGCGAGCTCGCCCAACTGGATGCCGATCTGAAGATGGCCACCGGCCAGATCGAAGTCAACCGCGTCGAAGCCGCGCACCAGTCGCTGTTCGTTGCTGGCTGGCGCCCCGCGATTGGCTGGGTGTGTGGTGCGGCTTTCGCCTTCAAGTTCGTTGTCGGTCCGTCTGCGGTCATTCTGATGGCAATGGCGGGGCATCCGATCGTGCTGCCAGAGTTCGACTTCAGCGAAATGAGCACCATTCTGCTCGGGATGCTCGGCCTGGGCGGTCTGCGCACGGTGGAGAAAATCAAGAGGGTCGCATGATGCAATTCGACATCAATACCATTACGCCCGGCGGCGGTGGCCACGTCCTGACCGTTCACCAGGAGCACAAGGACCGGCTGCCCCAACTAGTCGTCATCGCGGGGGAGGCATGTCACTCGCATGCGATTGAGGCGATGATGGAGCGGCTAATGGGTGAGTCGCTGGAAATTACATAAACGATGGTGTAAGTCCTTGATAAAAGCCATGAAAAGGTGCCAGATTGTTGGTGTTTCAAAAGGCCTATACGCGCCCTAACACACTGATTTAAAAGAGCATTCCATCATTTCGAAACATGTTTCAGATGTAATAACTTGCTTCAAGCTTCGCGTCACCGATCCCGGATTGCTATATTCCGCTTATCCGCTTACGGATCTGGAGACGACCATGAAATCCCCGCTTATTCTTGCAGCCCTGATCGCCATTGGCGCGGCTGCCACCATCCCGCTGTCTGCACAGGCCCAGCCGCATGTCTCGGTCGTGATCAGCAACGCCCCGCCCGCCCCCATCTACGAGCGCATTCCCGGTCCGCGTCACGGCCATGTCTGGGCGCCCGGCTACTGGGAATGGCGCGGCCATCGCCATGACTGGGTGCCCGGCCACTACGTCGTCGCGCGGCCCGGCTACGTGTACGCGCCGCCGAGCTGGCACCATCGCGGCAACCGCTGGGTGATGGAACCGTCGCGCTGGAACCGTGGCCCGGGCCACCACTACGGCCCGCAGCCCGTGTATGTGCGCGGCCCTGACGGCTATGACCGCGACCGCGGCTATCGGGACCACCACCGCGACCGTGATCGCGATCGGCATCACGGCAATGGCCGCGGGCGCGGACCGGACTTCGACCGCGACGGCGTCCCGAACTACCGTGACCGCGATCGCGACAACGACGGCATCCGCAACCGCCATGACCGCGACCGCGATGGTGACGGCGTGCGCAACCGCCACGACAGCCGGCCGGACAATCCTTATCGCCGTTAATTGACGCTGTTAATTCACCTCGTGGCGTTTCAGGTGCTTGTCCAGAAACTCCAGGATCTTCGCGCTCGCTTCGGTCTGGTTTTTCTTCTTCGAGAAACCATGG
>Ga0265798_10001223_pt1 | contig 40614 bp, 32 predicted proteins | sample P3T30metagenome_FD_192430 | JGI IMG/M metagenome (GOLD analysis project Ga0265798, IMG submission 192430) | Plant litter microbial communities from East Loma Ridge, Irvine, California - P3 T30 | ecosystem: Environmental > Terrestrial > Plant litter > Unclassified | place: USA: California... | reverse complement strand
CTGCGCATCGACGCTCGAGGCGGCGACGGCGTCGATGCGGTGCGAGCCGCTCGCCTCGGCCAGGCCCGCGGCGGCGAGCACGGCCACGTAGGAGGGCGTGTCGGCGGGCAGCCCGCGCACGACGCCGGCCACCCACGGCGGGTAGACCGAGCGCTCGACCATGACCGGCCGGCCGGAGAGGGTGCGCACGCGCGTGACGCGCAGCACGGCCTCGCCGGGCGAGACGGCGAGCAGCCTTGCCTCGGTGCCGGTGGCCGCGTCGTCGCGCTCGTCGAGCACCCGCCCGCCCGGCTCGAAGCCGCGATCGCGCGCCCACTGGGCGAAGCCGCGGAAGCCGCTGAGCTCCTGCGCGTGCACCGCCGACTGCACGAACCAGCCGGAGCCGGGGCGCGGCTCGAGCACACCGCGGCGCTGCAGGGCGGCCAGGGCGGCCCTCAGGGTGCCGCGGGCGACGTCGAAGGCGCGGGCCAGCTCGAGCTCGCTCGGCAGCCGGGTGCCGACCGGGTACTCGCCCGCGATGATGCGGCGGTCGAGCTCGGCGGCGATGGCGCGGTGTCGGGTGGGCGCGGCGGTCACGCCCGGCAGCGTGCCGGGCTCAGGTGAACAGCTGGTTGCGGCGGTCCAGGACGCCCGCCCTGCGGAGCCGCCCGTTCAGCGAGCGGATGCGCTCAGCGGGTCAGCGCCAGCACGACCAGCACGGCGGCGCCGATCGCCAGCGACGGCGATGGGGATCAGGATGCGGTCGAGGCGGTCCGGGCGGCGCGGCGGCTTCCGGCGATGATGCGAACGAGCGGACACGGGACCTCCTCGGCGGAGCGGATGCTGCGGACCGCGCAGCGAGCCGAGACGGTCCCGACGCGGACGGTCCACTGAACACCATCGAGTGTGCGCCGTCTCGTCCGACGAGGCAACGCCCAGTGCCAGAGTCACCGGAGGTCGTCGATTTGCGCGGGGCCCCGCCGCTCGGAAGGCTTGCGGAGACCCGCCCGCCGCCTGAGGAGGACCCATGACCGAGCAGAGCAAGCCCGTCGCGATCGTCACCGGCGCCGCCAGCGGCATCGGCCTCGAGATCGCCCGGGAGCTGGTGCGCGACCACCGCGTGATCGGCATCGTGCGCCGCGACGCCCCCGAGCTCGAGGCGCTCGGCGCCGAGCTCTGGCGCACCGACCTCACCGACTACGCCGCCGTCGGCGCGCTGCTGGACGGCGAGCCGAGCATCGACCTGCTCGTGCACAACGCCGCGATCGCACCGCGCTACTCGGTGGCGGAGGCCACCCCCGAGCAGTGGCGCGAGGTGCTCGAGGTCGACACGGTCGCGCCGGCGGTCATCACGAGCCTCGCGCTGCCCGCGCTGCGCACCGCGGCCGGCACGGTCGTGTTCATCGGCTCGGGCGCGAGCCGCAACCCGGTGGCCGGCAGCGCCGTCTACGCGGCCGCGAAGCACGCGCTGCTCGGCATCGCGAACACGCTGCGGGTCGAGGAGCACCCGAACGGCATCCGCGTGACGACCGTGGCGCCGGGACCCACCGACACCCCGATGGCTCGGCGCGACGGCGACCCGTCCTACGACCCGTCCACCCGGATCGACCCGCGCTCGGTGGCCCGCGCCGTGCGGCTCGCCGCCGACGCGACCGACGACGCGCACATCCCCGACATCATCGTGCGGCCCCGGGCCGAGACGCCGCGCTGACCGGCGCTCCCCCGCGCATCCGCTCGCTGCCCGCGGCTCCGCCGAAGGCGCGCTCGTACTCGCGCGAGGCGATCGGGTAGTCGGGCCGCTCGCGGGCGCGCACGTCGTGCCGCACCCCTCGGGTGAGCGACACGTAGTGCTCGTGGGCGCGGGCGCACGCGGCGCGCAGCGTCGGCGCGTACGCGATCAGGTCGCGGCCCTCGCGCTCGCCGGTCACCGCGCGGTAGACCGTGCTCGGCCGCCCCTCGCGCTCGATGCCCACCACGCGCACGATGGCGAAGCGGATGCCGCCCGGGTCGACCATCCACCACTCCCCCGGCTGCACCTCGCGCGCCGCCAGGATGGGATGCCAGGTCTCTCTCGCCACGATCGGATGCTCGCAGCAGCCGCCGACATGCGGGAACGGCGGAGGGCGCACCGACCGTGGTCGACGCGCCCTCCGGAGGCGGAGCGGATGCGGGTCAGCCCGTGTTCTGCAGACCGGCCGCGACGCCCGAGACGCTGAGCAGCAGCAGGCGCTGCAGGTCGGGGTCGACCTCGACGCCCTCGGGCGCCTCGCGGAGGGCCCGCAGCGCGCGCAGCTGCAGCAGCGAGAGCGCGTCGACGTAGGGGCTGCGCATCTTGACGGCGCGCTGCAGCACCGGCTTGTTGGCGAGCACCTCGCCGCCGCCGGCGATGCGCACGACCCAGTCGCGGGTGAGCGCCATCTCGTCCAGCACCAGCTGGGCGAGGTCGTCGCGGTCGCCCAGTGCCAGGTAGTGGCGGGCGATGCGCTCGTCGGCCTTGGCGAGGCTCATCGCGACGTTGTCGATCATGGTGCGCAGCAGCGGCCAGTCGCGGTACGCCTCCTGCAGCAGCGGCAGGTCGCCGACCGCCTCGAGAGCGCTGCCGAGGCCGAACCAGCCGGTCAGGTTGATGCGGGCCTGGGTCCAGGAGAACACCCACGGGATGGCGCGCAGGTCCTCGAGCGACGACACCGAGAGGCCGCGGCGGGCGGGGCGCGAGCCGAGCGCGAGCCGGCCGATCTCCTCCATCGGGGTCACGGTGGCGAACCAGGGGGCGAAGCCGTCGGCGTGCACGAGCGCGAAGAAGCGCTCGCGCGAGGCCGTGTCCATCGTGGCCGCGACGTCGGCGAAGCGGTTCGCCGCGCCCTCGTTGCGCTGCTCGATCGACGGCGCCGAGGCGAGCAGCACGGCGGCCGCGACCTGGTCGAGGTGGCGCATCGCGATGTCGGAGTCGCCGTAGCGGGCGAAGATGACCTCGCCCTGCTCGGTGAGCTTGAAGCGGCCGTCGACGGAGTGCGGCGGCTGGCCGAGGATGGCCGAGTTGGCGGGTCCGCCGCCGCGGCCGAGCGCGCCGCCGCGGCCGTGGAAGAGGGTGAGCTCGATGTTCTCGGCCCTGGCCCAGTCGGCGATCTTCTGCTGCGCCTCGTAGAGCGCGAGGGTCGCGGCGACGGGGCCGACGTCCTTCGACGAGTCGGAGTAGCCGAGCATGACCTCGAGCTTGCGGCCGGTCGCGGCGAGGCGGTCGGCGAAGGCGGGGTGCTGCACGATCTCGGCGAGGATCGCGGGGGCGGCCTGCAGGTCGGCGAAGGTCTCGAAGAGCGGCACGACGTCGAGCACCGGCGGGGTGCCCTCGGGGCCGACCGCGGCGCGCGCGAGGCGGTGCACGTTGGCGAGGTCCTCGGCCGACTGCGTGAAGGAGACGATGTAGCGGCCCGCGGCGGACGGTCCGAAGCGGGCCTGGATGTGCGCGATCGCGCGCACCGTCTCCAGCGCCTCCTCGGCCTGCTCGCTGAGCTCGCCGCCGGCCTCGATCTCCTCGAGCACCTTGACGTGCACGGCGGAGTGCTGACGCACCTCGAGCTCGGCCAGGTGGAAGCCGAAGGTCTCCGCCTGCCAGATCAGCTCCTGCAGCCCGCCGAAGGCCTGGCGGCGCGCGCCGGCCGCGGCCAGCGAGTCCTGCACGGTGCGCAGGTCGGCGAGCAGCTCGGCCGGCTCGCGGTAGGCGAGGTCGGCGTCGCGGGTGCGGGTGGCGCCGATGCGGCGCGCGATGAGCAGCACGGCGGCGCGGTGCAGCTCGCCGGGCGAGCGCTCCAGGATCTCGGGCGCGGCCGCGTCGACGTCCGCCATCCGCTGGAACAGCTGCTGCAGCGCAGCGGATGCGGGGGTCGTGCCCGCGTGCAGGGTCAGCGAGCGGCCGATCCGCTGCGCGGAGCGCTCGAGGCCGAGCAGCACGTGCTCGCTCGCGATGCGGGCGACCTTGCGGCTGATCTTGGCGGTGACGAAGGGGTTGCCGTCGCGGTCGCCGCCGACCCAGGTGCCGACGCGCACGAAGGGGCGCACCACGGGCGGCACGGCGCCGGCCTCGTCGCCGTGCAGGATCGCCTCGATGCGGCGGTAGACCTCGGGCACGGCCGTGTAGAGGGTCTCGTCGAACGCGGCCATCACCGAGCGCGCCTCGTCGACCGGGGTCGGCTTCTCGGAGCGCAAGGGGGCCGTGCGCCAGAGCGTGTCGACCTCCTCGAGCATGCTGCGGCGGATGCGCGCGCCCTCGGCGCCCTCGACCGCGGCACCGGAGCCGCCCCCGTCGAGGTCGTCGAGCAGGCCGGCGAGGCGGCGGATGCTGTCGGAGACCGCACGGCGGCGGGCCTCGGTCGGATGCGCGGTGAACACCGGGTGGAACCGCAGCGACTGCAGGCGCTCCCGCGCGGTCTCCTCGCCGAGCTCAGCGGCGAGCTGCGCGTAGGCGCCGGGCACCGTGTCGGTGCGGGAGTCGTCGGCCGGCTTGCGAGCGCGGTCGCGCAGCACGCGCACGCGCTGGTGCTCCTCGGCGAGGTTCGCGAGGTGGAAGTACACGGTGAACGCTCGGGCCACCTCCTCGGCGCGGGCCTCGGGCAGCTCGTCCGCGATGGCGGCGGCGCGCTCGAAGGCCTCGCCGCTCTCATCGGTGTAGGCCTCGATGGTCGCGGTGCGCAGGCGCTCGACGTCCTCGTAGAGGCCGGGCGAGCCGCTCTCGCGGAGCACGCGGCCCAGCAGCTCGCCGAGCACGCGCACGTCGGCGCGCATCCGCTCGGGGATCTCCTGGCCGGCCGTGACGCGTGCGATCGATCCGGTGTGCGTTGCAGTCGTTTCAGACACGCGCCTACGGTACCGGCAGTCCGACGACCGCCGCGCACCGAGTCGGGTCAGCCGCGCCGCCCCGCGAGCAGCGCGTGCAGCAGCGGCAGCCCCGAGACCGCCAGCAGCACCGTGCCGAGCACCGCGTCGTCCGCGCGCAGGATCGCGCCCGCGATCAGCAGCGCGCCGAAGAGCACGGCCGAGACGAGCCGGCGTCCGGTGCGCTCGAGGCGGGCCACGCGGCGCTCCAGGCGCGGCGACTCGATCGCGACGTCGCCGTCCTCGAGTCGGGTGATCAGCGCATCCGCTCGCCGCGGCAGACGCCAGGCCAGCCCGGCGATCTCGAGGGCCTCCCGGCCGAGATCCTGCGCCACGTTGCCGCGCTCGTCGCTGACGAGCCGCGCCGCGTAGGGCTCGACCGAGTCCCAGAGGTTGAAGCTCGGCACGAGGGCGCTGCAGACGCCCGAGGTGAGCGACATGGCGCGGATGATGAGCAGGAAGTTCTCGGGCAGCTGGAACGGTAGCGCGCGCACCACGTCGCCGAACTCGATCGCGAAGTCGCGGAACTCGCGCGGGTCGACCTCGCGCAGCTCGGCGAAGCCCATGCCGCCGAAGCGGCCGAAGAGGTGCGTCATGGCCCGCTCGAGCTCGCGGGTGTCGGCGCTCGGCAGCAGCACGCCCACGTCGCGGATCGCGTCGACGAGGCCCTTGCCGTCGCGTGAGGCGGCCGCGATGAGCAGCTTGCGCAGCCCGCCGCGCAGGGTCGGCGGCACCTCGCCCATCATGCCGAAGTCGATGAAGGTGATCCGCCAGGAGCCGTCCGGGGCCGGGCTCACGAAGAGGTTGCCGGGGTGCGGGTCGGCGTGGAAGAAGCCGTGCGTGAAGAGCTGATCGAACATGACGGCGGCGAAGACCGGCGCGACGTCGGCCGGGTCGATGCCGGCGGCGCGCAACCCGTCGACGTCGGTGATCTTGATCGCCGTGACGTCCTCGAGGGTGAGCACGCGGCGCGAGGTGCGCTCCCACACCACGACCGGCACCGCGACGCGGGTGTCGTCGGCGAACACCGCGGAGAAGCGCTCGGAGTTCGCCGCCTCGTGCAGGTAGTCGACCTCCTCGAGGCTCGTGACGGCGAACTCCTCGACGAGCGACGGCATGTCCACGCGGTCGCTGACGAGGCGCACCTTGCTCAACCAGCCGCCGACCTTGCGCAGGGCGGCGAGGTCGACGTCGACGATGCCGTCGATGCCGGGGCGCTGCACCTTGAGCACGACCGCGTCGAGCCCGGTCTCCTCGGCGTCGAGCGGATGCAGGCGGGCTCGGTGCGCCTGACCGAGCGAGGCCGCCGCGATGGGCGTCGGCTCGACGGAGGCGAAGGCGCGCTCGAGCGGCATGCCCAGCTCGGCTTCGGCGAGCGCCGCGATCTCGGGGAAGGGCACGGCCGGCACCTCGTCCTGCAGCCCCTCGAGCTCCTTCGTGATCTCGGGCGGCAGCACGTCGAGGCGCGACGACATGAACTGGCCGACCTTGATCATGAGCCCGCCGAGGTCGACGGCCAGCACGTGGAAGCGGCGGGCGAAGCGCTGCATCCGCCTCGTCCGGGTGCGCTCGGCGATCTTCGCCAGCCCCATCTTCGGCAGGGCGATCTCGAACCACCAGGTGATCGCGAGGTGCCAGCTGGCGAAGCGCAGGATGCGCCGGTAGCGGGCGCGGTGCAGCTCGGGTGGCTGCCCCTCGGTCACCGCCTCAGCCCTGGGCGAGGATCGCGTAGAGCTTGCGCCGGGCGTCCTCGAGCACGGCGACGCCCTCCCGCACCTGCTCGGGCGAACCGGTGCGGCCGAGCTGCGCGGCGGCCTGAGCGAGCTCGATGCCGGCCTTGGGCAGCGCGGTGCGACTCGTCTCGCTCTCGTCGGCCGTGGCGCCGGTCCAGGCGGTGGCGCCCTCGGCGTCGGCGACCTCGCGGCCGGCGGCGGTCAGCGCGTAGGTCTTGCGACCGCCGGACTCCTCGCTGCTGACGAGCCCCTCATCGGTGAGCAGCTGCAGGGTCGGGTAGACCGAACCGGCGCTGGGCTTCCACGCCCCGCCGCTGCGCTCCTCGATGTCGCGGATGATCTGGTAGCCGTGCTTGGGCTCCTCGGCGAGCAGGGCGAGCACGGCGGCGCGCACGTCACCGCGGCCGGCGCGACGGCCGACCTTCTGCTCGAACTGGGCGCGCAGCTGCTCGAAGGCCTGCAGCAGCTGGTCGGGGCCGAGCCCCTGGGGTCGGAACGCGGTGCTCATGGAGGACCTCCCGGTCGAGTCGGATGATGCGCTCGACGATATATCGCTGAGCGGATGAGCGATACGGCTCCGCGCATCCGCACGGCGGGTGGCCAGCGCGCGCCCAGAATCGCCCACCAGGCCCCGTGGAATCGGCGATCTGAGGCCGAGCGACTACCTTGGGAGGATGACCGAGAACGAGCCCACCACCGAAGCGACCGCCGAGTCGCTCACCTTCACCGATCTGGGGCTCGACGCCGCGGTCCTCCGCGCCCTCAAGGACGTCGGATACGAGACCCCGTCGGCCATCCAGGCCGCCACCATCCCCCCGCTGCTGCAGGGTCGCGACGTCATCGGCATGGCGCAGACCGGCACCGGCAAGACCGCCGCCTTCGCGCTGCCGATCCTCTCGCAGCTCGACAGCTCGCAGCAGACGCCGCAGGCGCTCGTGCTCGCCCCCACCCGCGAGCTCGCGCTGCAGGTGTGCGAGGCCTTCGAGCGCTACGCCGCGCACCTCAAGAACGTGCACGTGCTGCCGATCTACGGCGGCCAGGGCTACGGCACCCAGCTCTCCGCGCTGCGCCGCGGCGTCGATGTCGTCGTCGGCACCCCCGGCCGCATCATGGACCACCTCGAGAAGGGCACCCTCGACCTCAGCGAGCTGCGCTTCCTCGTGCTCGACGAGGCCGACGAGATGCTCAAGATGGGCTTCGCCGAGGACGTCGAGACGATCCTCGCCGACACCCCGGACACCAAGCAGGTCGCGCTCTTCTCGGCGACCATGCCCGCGCAGATCCGCCGCATCTCGCAGCAGTACCTCAACGACCCCGAGCAGATCACGGTCAAGACCAAGACCGCGACCAACACGAACATCACCCAGCGCTACCTGGTGGTCTCGTACTCGCAGAAGGTCGACGCGCTCACCCGCATCCTCGAGGTCGAGAACTTCGAGGGCATGATCATCTTCGTCCGCACGAAGAACGAGACCGAGACCCTCGCCGAGAAGCTGCGCGCCCGCGGCTACACGGCCGCCGCGATCAGCGGCGACGTGGCCCAGGCCAACCGCGAGAAGACGGTCAACCAGCTCAAGGCCGGCAAGCTCGACATCCTCGTGGCCACCGACGTCGCGGCCCGCGGCCTCGACGTGGAGCGCATCACCCACGTGGTCAACTTCGACCTGCCGATCGACACCGAGTCGTACGTGCACCGCATCGGCCGCACCGGCCGCGCGGGCCGCACCGGCGACGCGATCAGCTTCGTCACCCCGCGCGAGCGCCGCACGCTCGCGAACATCGAGAAGGCCACGCGCCAGGTGCTCACCGAGATGCAGCTGCCGAGCGTCGAGGACGTCAACGCGACGCGCCTCAGCCGCTTCGACGACGCGATCACGGGGGCGCTCGAGCAGACCGACCGCATCTCCGCGTTCCGCGACATCATCGCCCACTACGTGGAGCACCACGACGTGCCCGAGACCGACGTCGCCGCGGCCCTCGCGGTCGTCGCCCAGGGCGAGACCCCGCTGCTGCTCGACCCCGAGCAGGAGCGCCGCGAGCGCTTCGAGCGCAACAGCCGCGACCGCGACGAGCGCGCCACCCGCCGGGACGACCGCGGCGAGCGGAGCGACCGGGGCGACCGCGGCGACCGCCCCGAGCGCCGCCCGCGCGACGGCAACTTCGTCTCCTACCGCCTGGCGGTCGGCAAGCGCCACCACGTCGACCCCCGTCAGATCGTCGGCGCGCTGGCGAACGAGGGCGGCTTCCGCCGCGAGGACTTCGGCCGCATCGACATCAAGCCGAACTTCTCGCTCGTCGAGCTGCCGGCCGACCTGCCGGGCGACGCCCTCGACCGTCTGCGCGACACCCGCATCAGCGGCCAGCTGATCGAGATCCGCCGCGACAACGGCGCCCCGCGCCGCAGCGAGCGCCCGGCCTGGAGCGACTCGCGCCCCGAGCGCTCCGACCGCGGCCCGCGCGACGACCGGCCCGAGCGCAAGCCGCGCCACTGATCGACCGGCACGGACGACGCCCCCGCGACCACCGGTCGCGGGGGCGTCGCTGAGCCCGCACCTCCATCCGCCCCGACCCCGCCGAGAGCCCATGCCGAGCACCCGCACCGAGGCCGCCTTCCAGCGCGCCGTGGCCGCGTTCAAGGACCCGACGCTCGATCTGCTGCACGGCCGGTCCGCTCCGTTCGTCGTCGCGATGCTCTCGGTCATGTTCACGGCCGACCGCCCCGCGGTGGCCGTCGCCGACGCGCACGCCGAGGTCGGCGAGGCGCTCGACGAGCTGCGCGCGGCCGGCGACGAGGGCGACGACCAGCGCCTGCCGGCCGGCAGCGCCCGCGACATCTGCCGCGGCTGGGTGCGCGGCGGCTGGCTCGTGCCGCAGCTCGAGGGCGACGCTGAGGTGTACCGGCTCTCCGCGCACGCCGTGGGCGCCCTCGACATCGCCGGTCGCGCCGGCAGCGGCGGCGCCAAGGTCTCCCGCTCGCGGGTGCGCACCCTGCTCGAGTCGGTCGACCGGCTCGCCCACGACGCCGAGGCCGACCCGGAGCGGCGGCGCGAGCAGCTGCTCGCCCAGCGGGCGCAGCTCGACGCCGAGCTCGCGCGCCTCGACGCCGGCGCCCCCGTCGAGCCCGACGAGGAGCAGCTGCTCGAGGAGGCCGAGCACGTCATCCACCTGGCCCGCGAGCTGCCTGCCGACTTCGCCCGGGTCGCCGAGTCGATCAAGGCGATGCAGCGCGACGTCGTCGCGGAGCTGCGGCGGGATGTGCGCCCCACCGGCGAGATCCTGCGCGAGTACCTGCAGCGCGGCCAGCACATCATGCGCGCCACGCCCGAGGGCCGCGCCTTCGACGGCGCGCTGCGCCTCGTCGGCGACCCCGACAGCATCGACCGGCTCGCCGATCAGCTGCGCGACCTGCTCGCCCGGCCCTTCACGCACCGCATGTCGGCGGCCCAGCGCGAGGACCTCGACGCCATCGGGCGGCGGGTCGAGCACGGCGTGCAGGAGGTGCTCACCGTGCAGCGGCGCGCCTCGCACGTGATCACCGCGCAGGTGCGCACCCACGACCCGGTGCGCGACCGCCAGGTCGACGAGCTGCTGCGCGGCGCGATGGCGGGCCTGCACCGGTGGATGCAGACCTCCCGCCCGAGCGACCGCGTCGAGCCCGTGCGCGCCTTCCCCACCGCCGGCATCGGCCACCTGCGCGAGACGCTCAGCGACCTGCGCCCGCCGAGCGAGCCCGCGCCGCTGACGCAGGCCGACGACTCGGTGCAGCTGATCGACGCCGACACCCGCGCCTGGGGCGGGCCGCACTACCGCGAGCTCGAGGAGCACGTGGCCTCGCTCGGCGACCGCTTCGACCTGGCCGCGGCGTTCGAAGCCGCGGCGGATGCGACGCGCCGCCCGGTCGACCTGGTCGGCCTGCTGGAGATCGCCCACCGCGGCGGCATGACCGAGCACGACGAGATCTCGGTCGTCGAGGCGCTGCGCCCCGACGGCACGAGCCGGCGCTTCGCCTTCGGCGCGGTGACCGCGAGCACGACGAAGGACGACGATGACCGAGACTGACGACGCCTTCCTCGCCCCGGTGGCGATGGAGGAGGACCCCGACCGCCTCTTCGCCGGCGACCGCGGCGTGCTCGACCCGGCCGTGCGCCGGGTGCTCGTGCGGCTGCTGCAGCGCCGCTTCCTGCTGGCCGCCTCCTCCCCCGCCGACTGGGCGGTGCTGCTCGAGCACCAGCCGACGGTCGAGTCGCGCCTGCACGACCTCTTCGTGCAGCTCGTGATCGACCACGAGCGCGGCGTCGCCTACAAGCGGCAGATCCGCTCGGACGAGCTCGAGGTGCCGATCCTGCTCAAGGACGAGGCGTACTCCCGCGCCGAGACCCTCGTGCTCGTGCACCTGCGCACGGTCTTCCAGCGCGAGTCGACGAGCGGCGAGTCCTCGGCCCGCGTCGACGTCGAGGAGATCGAGCAGACCGTGCTCAGCTACTTCGCCGAGGCCGACGGCACGACCGCCCGGCGGCAGCGCGCCATCCGCTCGGCACTGGCCCGACTGCGCCAGGACGGCGTGATCGAGGAGGAGTCGGAGGGACGCTACCGCATCACCTCGGTGGTCGAGATCGTGCTGAGCTCCGAGCGGCTGCGCGAGCTGGTCGAGTGGCTGAGCGAGCAGCGGCCCGAAGAGATCGACACCGAGGACATCGACGCCGATGGCGACGCCGCCGCGCCGACCGAGGACGAGGAGCCCGCCTCATGACCATGCTCGACACCCTCTTCGGCCTGATCCCCGCCGCCTCGCGCGGTCAGCAATGGGTGGCCGAGGACCTGCAGCTCGTCAACTGGGGCGGCTACGACGGCGCCCACCGGGTGCGCTTCGCGCCGACCGCCACGCTGCTCTGCGGCGGCTCGGGCTCGGGCAAGTCCACGCTCATGGACGCCTACGTGGCGCTCATGATGCCGCACACCACGCCCTTCAACGGCGCCTCGAACGGCGCCGTCAGCGGCCGCGCGCGCGGCGCCGAGCAGCGCAACATCCTCAGCTACGGCCGCGGCAAGCTCGACGAGTCGCGCACCGACGAGGGCACCAAGGTGCGGGTGCTGCGCGGCGACGGCACGGACACCTGGACCGCGATCGCGATGACCTGGGCCGACCACGACGGCTCGCGCTTCACCGCGGTGCGCGCCTGGTACCTCCCCGCCGGCGCCCGCATCGTCGAGGACACCGTGCGCGTGCGCGGCACCGTGCAGGGCACCTTCGACCTCGGCGCGCTCGAGCGCGCCGCGAGCCAGCACCTCGCCGACGCAGCGGTGCGCGCCACCGGGCTCGAGACGGTCGCGACCGACCGCGAGTTCTCGGCCCGGCTGCACACCGTGCTCGGCATCGGCGCCTCGGGGGCCGGGTCGAAGGCGATGAGCCTGCTGGCCCGCATCCAGGCCGGTCAGCAGATCACGACCGTCGACGACCTCTACAAGCGGATGGTGCTCGAGGAGCCCGAGACGCTGACGACGGCCGAGGCGGTGGTCGAGCACTTCGACGGCCTCGAGGGCACCCGCGGACGGATGGTCACCGCGCGCCAGCAGGTGCGCCACCTCTCCCCCATCCGGCAGACCCGCGGCCGCATCGTCGAGTCGGCCGAGCGCCTGCGCCTCATCGACGCCCTCGGCCGCTTCGACGCCCCGGACTCGCTGGCCTCCCTCTGGCGCGCCCAGCGCCGCCTCGAGCTGCTGCGCGAGGTCGAGACCGAGCTCGGCGACGGCAAGCGCGCCACCGAGCAGCTGCTGCGCGAGCGGCACGCCCTCGCCGATGCAGCGGATGCGGAGCGCGAGGGCCTCGTCGAGGTGCTGCGCTCGGCCGGCGGCGATCAGGTCGCCGCAGCGGAGCGCGAGCTGCGCGGCCTGGAGCGCCGGCACATCGAGGTGCGCCGCGAGCGCGAGCGGCTCGACGCGGCCACCGTCGCGCTGGGCGTCGAGGTGCGCTCGGCCGAGGCCTTCGCCGAGCTCACCGGGCAGGCCCGCGCGGCGCTGCGCGACGCGGACGGCAAGGAGACCGCGCGCGAGGCCTACGCCGCCGCCAGCGGCGCCCGCAAGCAGCTGCGCGCCGCCGTGGAGCGGCTCGCCGCCGAACGGCAGCAGGCCGAGCTGCGGCGCGACAGCATCCCGTCGTCCCTGCACGAGTCGCGCCGTCGCCTCGCCGAGGCGGCCGGTCTGCGCGTCGAGGAGCTGCCCTTCGTCGGCGAGCTGCTCGAGGTGCGCGCCGAGTTCGAGCCGTGGCGCGAGGCCTTCAACCTGGCCCTCGGCGGCTTCGCCCGCACGCTGCTGATCGACGCGACGCGGCTGCAGGACTTCCGCGCCGCGATCGACACCGTGCGCACCCCCGAGCGGCTCAACTACGAGGGCGTGCAGACGGGCCTGCCGCTCGGCGGCGCGGGCGACGAGCGCACCCTGCCGGGCCGGCTCGACTTCGCCGACAGCCCCTTCGCGGGCTGGCTGCGCGACCGCCTCGAGCGCCAGTCCGCCTTCGTCTGCGTCGACCGCCCCGCGGAGCTGGCGCAGCACGCGAAGGCGCTCACCATCGCCGGCCAGGTCTCGAACGGCGCCCGAGGCGCCCACGGCGGCCACGGCCGCGGCAACCTGCTCGGCTTCTCGAACGCGCGCCGTCTGGCGGAGCTCGACCGCGAGCTCTTCCGCGCCCGTGCCGAGCTCGGCGAGGCCGATGCCGCCGCCGAGCGCGCCGGCGCCGAGCTCGACGCCTACGACGCCCGCCGCGGCGCCTACGAGAAGGTGCAGGAGCTCACCTGGGAGCAGGTGGACGTGGCAGCCGTCGAGGCGGAGCAGCTGCGCTGGAGCACGCTCATCGAGCAGCTCACGGCGGGCGACTCCCGCGTCGCCGAGCTGAAGGCGCAGATGGCCGCGCTCGCCGCGAAGGTGCGCGGCCTGCGCGAGCAGGTCGGCAGCGTCAAGGGCGAGCTCGAGCGGCTCGAGCAGCGCTGGGGCGACGTCATCGACGAGGTCGACGAGGCCCAGTCGGCGGTCGACGCCGCCGAGCAGGCAGAGCGCGCCCTCGACGACGCGCAGCGCGCCTACCTCGACGAGCGCTTCGACGCCCCGCAGGGACGCGCCGAGCGCAGCAGCGCCGACCGGCTGCGTCGCTTCGACGCGGCCCTCGACTCCGCATCCCGCCGCCTCGCCGAGGAGCAGCTGGAGGCCCAGCAGACGCTCGTCGAGCAGCGCGAGGGCCTGCGCACGATCCTGGCCACCTTCCTCGACCGATGGCCGAACCCGAACCTGCTGCCCGACCCGGATTCCTCGTTGGGCGACTTCGAGCGCATCCTCGGCGAGCTCGAGACGAGCGGTCTGCACGAGCTCGAGACCGAGTGGCGCGACAGCCTGCTCACGCTCTCGGGCAACGACCTCACCAACCTCGACTCGGCGATCGCGCGGTCGCTGCGCGAGATCCGCGAGCGCATCGAGCCGATCAACCGCATCATGCGCGACCTGCCGTTCTACGACGGCGGGCACCGGCTGCAGATCACGCTGCGCGAGAACCAGTCCGAGGTGCGCACCCGGTTCCGCCGCGAGCTGCGGGCCGTGCGCGCTGCGATCGAGGAGGCCGCGAGCGATCAGGAGCGCGAGGCGGTCTACCAGCGCATGACCAAGCTCATCGGCCGGCTGCGCCGCAGCGCTCCCGACCACGGCGAGCTCGTCGACGTGCGCAACCACGTGCGGGTCAGCGCCGAGCGCGTCGTCGCCGACACGGGCGCGCACGTCGCCCTCTACGACCACATCGGCGAGAAGTCCGGCGGCGAGTCGCAGGAGCTCATCGCCTTCATCGTCGGCGCCGCCCTGCGCTACCAGCTCGGCGACGCCGGTGCCGAGCGCCCTCGCTACGCCCCGGTCTTCCTCGACGAGGCCCTGATCAAGGCGGATGCGCACTTCACCCAGCGCGCGATCGGCGCCTGGCGCGGCCTCGGCTTCCAGCTCGTCATCGGCGCGCCGAACGACAAGTACAGCGCCATCGAGCCGCACGTCGACGCCGAGTACGACATCCTCAAGGACACCGCGGGCCGCAGCTGGGCCAAGGCGAAGGTGGCACTGCCGGCCTGATCGAGGGGCGCGAGGCGCTAACGTCGGCTCAACCGCCGAGTGAGGACCCGATGGAGCAACAGCAGCAGCAGCGCCGGATCGTGACGCTGGAGTCCGTGGCCGAGCGCGCCGGGGTCTCGGTGAAGACCGCCTCCAACGCCGTCAACGGCACGGGCCGCATGGCGGTCGACACCCGCAGCCGCGTCCTGGCGATCATCGACGAGCTCGGCTACCGCCCGAACATCGCCGCCCGCAACCTGACCCTCGGGCGCACCGGCGCGATCTCGCTGGCCATCCCGACGTTCAAGGCGGCCTACCTGGCCGAGGTGGCCGAGGCCTTCGTCGAGCGCGCCCGATCCCTCGACCTGGTCGCCTACGTGTCGACCTACCCCGACGACGGCATCGGCGGCTGCCGCGAGTTCCTGCGGCGTTTCAACCCGCAGGTCGCCGACGGCGCGGTGGTGATCCTGCCCGAGCTCGAGCACCTCGACGAGGGCGACTTCGACGTCGACTTCCCGCTGGTCTGCCTCGGCACCCGCAGCACCCACGGTCGCGCCGACCTGGTGACGACCGACCACGTCACCGATGCGCGCACCGCCGCCGCCTACCTGCTGGCGCGCGGCAGCAGCTCCATCGCCGTGGTGGGCGCCCGCACCACCTTCAACGCCGAGGCGATCGCCGGCGCCGAGGAGGGCAACGCCGAGCTGCGCTTGCGCGGCGTGCAGGATGCACTGCGCGCGGCGGGCAGCCCGCTCGACCCGCGCCTCGTCGGCGTGACGGGCCACGACTGGACGATCGGCGCGGGCTTCCGCGCCACCCGCGACGCGATCGCCTCGGGCGTGCCCTTCGACGGCCTGGTGTGCCTGAACGACGGCCTGGCGATCGGCGCCATCTCGGCGCTGCGCGAGCACGGGCTGCGGGTGCCCGACGACGTGCAGGTGATCGGCTTCGACAACATCGAGGAGTCGGCCTACCTGGCCCCGCCCCTCACCACCATGGACTCGCGCATCGAGTGGATCGCGCGCACCGCCCTCGAGCGCCTCCTGGCCCGGGTGGAGCGCCGTGACGAGCCCGTCGCGCGCACCTTCGCGCGCACCCAGCTGATCGCCCGCGGCACGACCCGCTGACCGATCCGATCCGGCCGTTCGACGGCACCCCCTTGCCGGGGGTCAGCCGCTGGGCTACTTTCACATCGTGGTACAGCGCTGTACCAGCATCCTGCGACGATGGAGGAAGTGCATGAACGGATCGATCAGACGACCCCGAGCGCGGCTGGGGGTGATCGCAGCGGTCCTCGCGGCCCTGCTCGTCGCCGTCGGCTGGACGCCGGTCGCCGCGGCTGAGGTGCAGACCAGCACCGTCGCGTTCACCGACACGACCACCGTGCGCGGCACCGCGCTCAAGACCTTCTACGAGGGCGCGTGGTCGCGCAACAGCACGCACACCTGGGCGACCGAGGGCGCGGCCTTCGAGATCCCCTTCACCGGCGAGACGGTCGCGCTGCACGGGCGGCGGGCCACCACGAACGGCACGGCCGAGGTCTACGTCGACGGCGAGCTGATCGGCACCGCCGACTACCGCGGCGCCCGTTCGACCACCACCGTGCCGATCTTCAGCGCCGACGGCCTGGAGCCCGGCGAGCACGTGCTGCGGGTCGTGACGGTCGGGTACGTCAACCACGCCTCCGCGGTGTTCACCGCGACGGTCGAGACGGATGCGCGGGGCCTGCTCCTCGACGCCGTCGAGCGTTACGGCGCGGCCTCGGCCGACGACTACGCCCAGGACTCCTGGACGGCGTTCGACGCCGTCCTGAGCGAGGCCCGCGCGGTGCAGTCCGACCCCTCGTCCGACGACGCCGCGCTCGACGCCTCCCGCCTCGCGCTCGAGTCGGCGGCCGCCGACCGGGTGCAGATCTCGGGCCTGCGCGAACTGCTGAGCCGATACCAGACCCGGGTCCCCTCCGCCTACACGGCCGAGTCCTGGCCGGCCTTCGCCGCCGCGATCGTCACCGCCGGCGATGCGGTCGCCGACGGTGCGATCGGCGCGGACGCGGTCGTCGCTGCGAAGAACGGCCTGCAGGAGGCGGCGGCGGGGCTCGTCGCGCTCGAGGGCACCGGTCTCGGCACCATCACCAACAACCGCTTCTGGCACGACACGGCGGGCGACCCGATCTTCTCGCAGGGCGGCGGCATCTTCCGCTTCGGCGACCGCTACTACTGGTACGGCGTCGAGTACACCGGCTCGCAGCGGTACTACGACGACCCGAGCCGCACGTACACCCGCGCCGGCGAGGTCGACTTCGTGGCGATCACGGCCTACTCGTCCGAGAACCTGGTCGACTGGACCTTCGAGAACGACGTCGCGACGCGCGAGACGGCGGTGCACATCCCGACCGACAAGGACGTCACCGGCACCTACTTCTCCGACATGGAGACGCTGGCCGACTCGGTCTGGCTCGGCCGCCTCGGCGTCGCCTACAACGAGAGCACGGGCCGCTACGTGCTGCTGACCCAGTTCGAGAACGCCGATCCGGCCCGGGTCAGCAACGCCGGCGTGCTCTTCCTCAGCGGCGACTCCCCCGTCGACGACTTCGAGTACGCGAACCTCCAGACGCACATCCCCGGCGTCTACGAGAACCCGAACAAGCCCGGCTGGAACCAGGGCACGGGCGATCAGACCGTCTTCACCGACGACGACGGCTCCGATTACCTCGTGTTCTCCTACCGCGACGGCCGCAGCCGCACCTACGTCGCGCGCATCAGCGACGCCGACTCGCTGTCGGTCGAGCAGGCCGTCGAGGTCTACCGCGGCTCCGGTCGCGAGGGCAACGCCATGTTCAAGCTCGACGGCCAGTACTACGTGGCGAGCTCCGATCTGCATGGCTGGAACACCTCGCAGACCTACCTCGTCCGCTCGCTCGAGGGCCGCATCCAGGGACCGTACTCGAGCATGTACGTGCTGCCGGGTAGCGAGCGGGACTACAGCCACGTGACGCAGAGCGGCTTCTTCCTGACGGTGCAGGGCACCGAGCAGGACACGGTGATCTACGCCGGCGACCGCTGGGCCGACTTCGCCTGGAACGGCCTCGGGTACAACCAGTGGCTGCCGCTGAGCGGCACCGGCGCCGAGGTCGGCTTCAACTCGCTCAGCCAGTGGCGGCTCGACGCGACGACCGGCGGATGGGAGCTCGGGCCCGACAACAACTACGTGCTCAACCCCGACTTCGCCGCCGACCGCATCGCCGTGACGACCCTCACGGGGTGGACGCAGCAGACGGATGCGGCGTCGTCGACGAGCGCCTTCGTCGGCAACGTCTCGCCCGGCGCCGATCGCTCGCGCTTCGCGCTGCGCCTGGGTGCGGCGGCGCCGTTCTCGGGCGGGGTGCATCAGGACGTCGAGGTGCCCGAGGGCGTCTACCGTCTGGCGCTGCGCGTCGACAACCCCGGCGGCCTCGATGCGGCGCAGGTGGTCGTCACCGGCGCGGACGGCGAGCGGCACGTGCTCGATCTGCCGGCCACCTCCGGCTGGCAGGACGCCTCGGCGTCCGACATCGTGCTGCCCGCGGGCACGGCCAGGGTCGCGGTGCTGGCGACCGGAGCCGGTGGCCGCTCCCTCACCGTCGACGCGTTGTCGCTGCAGCGCAGCGCGGTCGACGCCGAGGCGCTGCGCGCAGCGCTCGACGCGACGGACGCGCTCGAGGGGGCCGACTACGCCGCAGCCGGGTGGGCCGAGCTCGTCGCGGCTCGTGGAGCGGCCGAGGCGGTGCTCGCGACGACGACCGCTCAGCCCGGCATCGATGCGGCGGCGTCCCGGCTGACGCAGGCGCAGGCGGCACTCGCGCCCGCGCTCCGCTCGATCGCGATCGAGCCGTCCCGGCTGCTGCTGCCGGTCGGTTCGACGCTCGATCCCGCGGCGCTCACGGTGACCGGCGGCTTCGCGGACGGCAGCACCCGCGCGCTCGCCGCCGAGGAGTACGAGGTGCTCGGCGTCGACACGACGACCGCGGCCGAGATCTCCGCGACGGTGCGCGCCTCCTCCGACCTCCTGGCCGAGCGCGCAGCGGCGGTCGAGGGTCCGCTCGCGGTGAGCGTGCTGCGCGCATGGTCGTCGACCGCCGTGTACCAGTCGGGCGAGTCCGTGCTGCACGACGGCACGCGGTGGCTCGCCTCGTGGTGGACCAGCGGCCAGCGCCCGGGCGACGCCTACGGTCCGTGGCAGCAGCACATCGCCGATGCCGACGGTACGAGCGTCTGGACGGCCTCGCGCATCTTCGTCCAGGGTGACGTGGTCGTGCACGACGGCGAGCGCTTCCGGGCGAAGTGGTGGACGCGGGCGCAGGCGCCCGGCGACGTCCACGGCCCGTGGGAGCGGCTCGGCTGAGCCCGGCAGCGGCCGTCGCGGGCTCTCGATGAGGGCCCGCGACGGCACGCTCGAAGTGGGGTCGGAAAAGATCTTGCCACGACGCGGAGGCTGGGTTATCTTCTGGTGGTACAGCGCTGTACCAGCATCCTGCAACGTCGGAGGAATCGCATGCATGGAACGTTGCCCGCACCGATGCGGACACCCCTGAACGGCCCCAGCACCACCAGCCTCTCCCGAACGGCCAGCACCCCGGCCACCGCAGCCCCGCGAGTCCACGCGACCGGCTGACCCAGCTCTCCCGCCCGATCCGGGCGGTGTCCAGCGCCCCTCGGGCGCGATCCCGGTCCTACGACCGGACCGCCGGCCCGGCGCACCCCAGCCGCCCCGACACCCCGCCCCGACCGACGCACCAGTCGGCCCGGACGGCGCTTCACCGTCTCGACGACTCGAGACCCGCTCCGCCCTCGGTGACCGCACCGCCGCATCCGCTCGATCGGATCGGCGACGCCGCGCACCCTCGGCGCAGCACGAAGACCCCACCGCACGGCCGGCACCCGTCCGTCCGTGCGATCGAAGAGCGTCCCGCGCAATGCAGCTCGGGACGCGGCACCACACAGCAGTGCACACAGAAAAGGATGACCATGCACGCATTCACCAAGAAGGTCACGATGGCCGTGGCCGTCGCGCTCCCCCTCACCCTCGCCCTCGGCGCCTGCTCGGCCGGTGGCGGCGGAGGCGGTGGCGGCGCGGGCGGCGACGAGAACACGCTCACCGTCTGGGCGTGGGACCCGACCTTCAACATCAACGCGCTCGAGGAGGCCGAGAAGGTCTACCAGGAGGAGAACCCCGACTTCACGCTCGACATCGTCGAGACCCCGTGGGAGGACCTCGAGCCGAAGCTCACCACGCTCGCGCAGTCGTCGCAGTACGGCGAGCTGCCCGACATCTTCCTGATGCAGAACAACGCGTTCCAGAAGAACGGCATCAACTACCCCGACCTCTTCACCGAGATCGACACGGACGCCGTCGACTTCAGCCAGTTCCCCGAGGCCGTCACCGCCTACTCGACCGTCGACGGCGTCAACTACGGCGTGCCCTTCGACAACGGCACCGCCATCCAGGCGCTGCGCACCGACGTGCTCGAGGAGGCCGGCTACACGATCGACGACTTCACCGACATCACCTGGGACGAGTTCATCACCAAGGCCGAGGACGTGCTGGCCAAGACCGGCATGCCGCTGCTCTCCGGTCAGGCCGGCTCGGCGGACACGATCATGATGATCCTGCAGAGCGCGGGCGCCAGCCTCTTCGACGAGGACGGCAACCCGACGATCGACGACAACCCCGCACTCGACGAGGCCATCGACATCTACACCCGCCTCGTGGACTCCGGCGTCTTCGTCGAGGTCAACTCGTGGGACGAGTACCTGGGCACCTTCGTGAACGGCTCGGTCGCGGGCACCATCAACGGCATCTGGATCGTCGGCTCCATCCAGGGCGACGAGGACCAGGCCGGCAACTGGGCGGTCACCAACCTGCCGCGCGCCGAGGGCATCGACGGCGCCACCCAGTTCTCCGCCAACGGCGGTTCGTCGTGGGTCGTCAGCTCGAACGCGAACGTCGACCTCGCCACCGACTTCCTCGCCAAGACCTTCGCCGGCTCGAACGAGCTCTACGACACGATCCTGCCGACCTCCGGCGCGGTCGCGAACTGGATCCCGGCCGGCGAGTCGACGGTCTACGCCGAGCCGAACGAGTTCTTCGGCGGCCAGCCGATCTTCGCCGACGTCGTGGCCTTTGGCGCCGAGGTGCCGAGCAACAACACCGGCGCGTACTACTACGAGGGTCGCGACGCCGTGAGCGCCGCGGTCACGCAGATCATCGGCGGCGCCGACCTCAAGACCGCGCTCGGCGAGGCCCAGGCCAACGTCGAGTTCGCGATGGAGTGATCCACCGACCGCGCCGGGGAGGGTCCTCCTCCCCGGCGCGGTCCCCATCCCTCCGACCCTCTTCCGTGATTGCGAGCACGATGTGACCACCACAGCACCGCCCAGCGAGCGCACCTCGCGCCGGGCAGCCCCTCCGCGGGGCAACCGCACCCCCTCCGACCGCCCGTGGCTCTCCGGAGCCCGCCGCCGCAGCCTCACCGGCTGGGGCTTCCTCCTGCCGGCCGCCCTGCTCATCATGGTGATGAGCTTCATCCCGATGATCCAGGCGTTCGTCCTGTCGCTGCAGACCGGTCGCGGCGCGAACTTCAACTTCGCCGATCCGCTGTGGAGCAACTACACGCGTCTGCTCGACGACGAGATCTTCAAGCTCACGCTGCAGAACACGTTCATCTACCTGCTCATCCAGGTGCCGATCATGCTCATCGTCGCGCTCGTGCTCGCGAGCGTGCTCAACTCGAAGAACCTCAAGTTCAAGAGCTTCTGGCGCACCGCCATCTTCCTGCCCTGCGCCGTCTCGCTCGTGGCCTACTCGCTGGTCTTCCGCACGATCTTCGCCAACGACGGCTTCGTGAACGACCTGCTGCTCGGCCTCAGCCTCATCGACGCGCCCATCAACTGGCTCGGCAGCCCGGAGACGGCCCGCTTCGTCATCATCCTCGGCCTGCTGTGGCGCTGGACCGGCTACAACATGGTCTTCTACCTGGCGGCCCTGCAGAACATCGACCACTCGACCATCGAGGCCGCGAAGGTCGACGGCGCGAACGCCCTCAAGACCTTCTGGTACGTCACCGTGCCGCAGCTCAAGCCGATGATCCTGCTCACCGCGATCATGTCGACCAACGGCACCCTGCAGCTCTTCGACGAGTCGTGGGCGCTGACCCGAGGCGGGCCGGCGTATCAGACCATGTCGATGTCGCACTACCTCTTCGAAGTCTCGTTCCTCAAGAACCCCAACTTCGGTTACGCATCGGCGCTGTCGTACGTGATCCTCATCCTCGTCGCGATCCTCGCGTTCATCCAGCTCAAGGTCGGTGACAAGCGTGATTAGCACTCTGCGCGCAGCCCCCAGGTACGTCTTCCTCACGGTCTTCGCGATCTTCTCGATCTTCCCGCTGTACTTCATGGCGGTCTCCGCCACGAACTCGAGCCGCGACGTGCTCGACTCGCGCATGATCCCCGGCGACCAGCTGTTCGAGAACTTCGCCAAGCTCGTCGGCGTGCAGGACCTCGGCTCGGCGATGTGGAACTCGTTCTCCGTCGCGGCCGGCACGACCCTGCTCGCCCTGTTCGTCTGCTCCATCGCCGGCTACGCCTTCGAGATCTTCCACTCGAAGGGCAAGGACTTCGTCATGGCGGTGCTGCTGCTCGCCATCATGATCCCCTTCGCCGCGACCATGGTGCCGCTGTTCCGCCTGTTCGCCGAGGTCGGCCTCGTCAACTCGCTCGCGGCGGTCATCATCCCCGCGATCTCGACGCCGTTCCTCATCCTGCTGTTCCGGCAGGCGTCGCGGTCCTTCCCCTACGAGATCATCGAGGCCGCGCGCATCGACGGCGTCTCCGAGTTCGGCATCTTCGCCAAGATCTACCTGCCCTCGATGCGCTCGACTATGGCCGCGGCCGCGGTCATCACCTTCATGACGGCCTGGAACAACTTCCTCTGGCCGAAGGTGATCCTGGTGAACAACGACTTCCAGACGATGCCGATGCTCATCTCGAACCTGGCCGCCGGCTACGTGACCGACTACGGCGTGCTCATGCTCGCCGTGCTGCTCGCCTCGCTGCCGACCATGGTCGTGTTCCTCATCCTGCAGCGCACCTTCGCCGAGGGCATCACGGGAGCGATCAAGTGAGCATCGAAGCCGCTGGCCGGATCGAGCAGGAGCTGGCCGGGGTCATCGAGTCGGAGTTCGATGCGAGCCGCATCGCGGACCCCGGCTTCGTGGCCCAGCACCGCAGCGCCGCGCGCTCCGATCACCGCTGGTTCCGCGACGACGAGGAGCGGGCCACTGGGGTCAGCGGCTTCGAGCAGTCGCTGAACGGCCTCTGGCGGGTGCAGGTCGCACCCAATCCGGCCTCGGTCGTGCCGGGATTCGAGCAGCCCGACTTCGATGTCAGCGGCTGGCAGTCGATCCCGGTGCCGGGGCACCTGCAGCTGCACGGCCTCGGCACCCCGCAGTACGTCAACATCCAGTACCCCTGGGACGGCCACGAGGCCATCGAGCCCGGCGAGGTGCCGACGCTCGCCAACCCGGTCGCCTCGTACGTGACGACGTTCTCGCTGGATCGGCCGCTGGCCGACGGCGAGCGGATGAGCGTGGAGTTCCGCGGCGCGGAGAGCGCGATCGCGGTATGGCTGAACGGCGCCTACCTCGGCTACGCGACCGACAGCTTCACCCCGAGCGAGTTCGACCTCACCGACGTGCTCGTGCCGGGCGAGAACCGCCTGGCCGCGCAGGTCTTCAGCTACAGCAGCGGCTCGTGGCTCGAGGACCAGGACATGTTCCGCTTCTCGGGCCTGTTCCGCGACGTCGTGCTGCTGCGCCGCCCGGCGCTGCACGTCGAGGACGTCCGCGTCACCACGACGCTCGACGACGAGAGCGCCGAGGTGGTCGTCGACCTGCGGCTCGCCGGCGAGGGTCGCGCGACCGTCGCCCTCGAGGGCATCGGCGAGCTGACGGCGGATGCGGAGGGCCGCTTCCGCATCCGCGTCGCCGATCCGCGCCTGTGGAGCCCCGAGGACCCGCACCGCTACGCGCTGACGATCCGCGGCTTCGACGCGGACGGCGAGCAGACCGAGGCGATCGGGCAGCCGCTCGGCATCCGCCGCTTCGGCATCGAGGAGGGAGTGCTCAAGCTCAACGGCCAGCGCATCGTCTTCCTCGGCGTCAACAGGCACGAGTTCGGGCTGAACGGCCGGGTCATGACGCGCGAGCAGACCGAGCGCGACCTGCAGCTGCTCAAGCGGGCCGGCGTCAACGCCATCCGCACCAGCCACTACCCGAACAACTCCTTCTTCTACGAGCTCGCCGACGAGTACGGCTTCCTCGTGATCGACGAGATGAACCTCGAGACGCACGGGCGGTGGGACCGCATCCGCTACCTCGACGCGCCGCTCGAGGAGTCGCTGCCCGGCGACGACGAGCGATGGCGCGCGGCGCTGCAAGACCGGGCCTCGAGCCTCTTCGAGCGCGACAAGAACCACCCCAGCGTGGTCATGTGGTCGCTCGGCAACGAGAGCTTCGGCGGCACGCTGCTGCGCGACCTCGCCGACTGGTTCCGCGCCGTCGACGAGCGCCCCGTGCACTACGAGGGCGTGCACTGGGACCCGCGGTTCCCCGAGACCACCGACGTCGTCAGCCAGATGTACACCCCGGTCGCCGAGGTCGAGGCGTACCTGCGCGAGCACCGCGACAAGCCCTTCATCCTGTGCGAGTACGCGCACTCGATGGGCAACTCCTTCGGCGCCGTCGACCGCTACCTCGACCTCGCCGACCGCGATCCGCTCTTCCAGGGCGGTTTCATTTGGGACTTCGCCGACCAGGCGCTCGAGAAGGTCGACCGGCACGGCCGCGCCTACCTCGGCTACGGCGGCGACTCGGGCGAGGCGCCGCACGACGGCGACTTCAGCGGCAACGGCATCGTCTTCGCCGACCGCACCCCGAAGCCCGCGCTGCAGGAGGTCGCCTTCCTCTACCAGCCGTTCCGCATCGAGGTGCGAGCGGATGCGGTGAGCCTGGAGAACCGCTCCCTCGTCACCGCGTCGAGCGCGTACGAGACCGTGGTCACGCTGCGCCGCGAGGGCAGGACGCTGCGGACTGCGGTGCTCGAGACGCACGTGCCGGCGGGCACCTCGGCCGTGCATCCGCTGCCCTTCGCCGTGCCGACCGGCGACGGCGAGGTGACCGTCGACGTGGAGCTGCGGCTGCGCGCCGCGACCCGTTGGGCCGAGGCCGGCCACGTGGTCGCGCGCGGTCAGGGCGTGTTCGCGCACTCCCCCGCGCCGAGGCGCTCTGCCGCGGCCAAGCCCCGTCTCGTCGAGGGCGCGCACAACGTGGGCGTGCACGGCGACGGCTTCAGCGCGCTGTTCTCGCAGTTGCACGGCGGCCTGCTCTCGTACCGCTTCGGCGGCCGCGAGCTGCTCGCCGGCTCGCCGCGGCCGAGCTTCTGGCACGCGCCCACCTCGAACGAGCGCGGCTTCGGCGGCCCCTTCGAGGAGGGCCAGTGGCTGCTCGCCAGCCGCTACGCGCGCCCGGTCGGCGGGCACCTGCGCACGGCGACGGTGACCGAGGACGACGAGTCGGTGACGGTGGCCTACCGCTACGAACTGCCCACCTCGCCGCGCGCCTTCGCCGACCTGGCGTACCGCGTGACGGGCGACGGGCGCATCGCGGTGACGCAGACGCTCGACCTGCCGGCAGGCCTGCCCGAGCTGCCCGAGTTCGGGCTGCAGCTCGCCACGACCGCCGACGCCCACCGACTGCGCTGGTACGGCGACGGCCCCGACGAGACCGCGGTCGACCGCCGGCTCGGCGCCCGGGTCGACGTCTTCGAGCAGGACGTGCGCACCGCGCTGCCGCCCTACCTGAAGCCGCAGGAGTCGGGCAGCCGCACGGGCGTGCGCTGGGCGACCGTGACGGATGCGCAGGGCTTCGGCCTGCGCTTCGAAGCGGATCAGCGGATGGAGTTCTCGGCCCTGCCCTGGACCCCGTACGAGATCGAGAACGCCCAGCACCCGAACGAGCTGCCGCCGATCCAGCGCACGGTGCTGCGCCCGGCGCTGCAGCGCCGCGGCGTGGCCGGCGACGACTCCTGGGGCGCCCGCCCGCACGAGGAGTTCAGGCTGCCGCGATCGGGCCGGCTCGAGTTCCGGTTCAGTTTCGGTGGCGTCGTCGGGGGCTGATCCCGCCGGTCGCGGCGTCCGGAGCACCGGAGCGGCAAGGGGGTCGTCGTACGACGACCCCCTTTGCCGTCTCGCTGCTCCAGTCTCAAGCCTCCTGCTTGCGCGAGGCGTGCTTACGCGCCTTCATGCGGTTGCCGCAGGTCGCCATCGAGCACCATCGGGCCGTGCCCGGCCGGCTGCGGTCGAGCAGGAACAGGTTGCACTCCTCGTTGGCGCACGCGCGCAGCCGCCCGGGTGCGCGCTCGACGGTCTCCGCCCAGGCGAAGGCCGCGCGTGCCGCGAGCGCCTCGTGCTCCGGAGCCTCCAGCCGCCAGCGGAAGCCCGCGGGCGTCACCTCGGGCACCAGCGCGGCACCGCCGAGCGCCGCCTCGAGACCGGGTGCGGCCCCGGGCGCATCGCAGATCAGGCCGTGCAGCGCCCCGCGCATCCGCCGCAGGCGATCCCGCTCCCGGTCCGATCCGGTACCGCCGAAGCGCGCCGCGAAACGAGCGCCGGGCTCCCCGTCGAGCAGTTCGAGCGTCCGCCCCCGCTCCACGGGCGCGCTGTTCAGCAGCGCCAGCAGCAGCTCCTCGTCGTCGTCCTGCAGCTTCACCGCATCCGCTCCCTTCGTCTGCAGCCCATGCTACGGTCTCGCTAACCACTCAAGCAAGGTTAGGGAGTTAGTCCATGCCGACCGTCCACCACCGCACCATCTCCGTCGACGGGCTCGAGATCTTCTACCGGGAGGCCGGACCGGTCGACGCCCCGGTGCTGCTGCTCCTGCACGGCTACCCGACGAGCTCGCACATGTTCCGGCACCTCATCCCCGCACTCGCCGGGCGCTACCGCGTGATCGCTCCGGACCACATCGGCTTCGGTCGCTCCTCGGCACCGACGGTCGACGAGTTCGACTACACCTTCGACGCCCTCGCCGACATCACCGCGCGATTCCTGGGGCGCATCGGGGTCGACCGCTACACCGTGTACGTGCAGGACTACGGCGCGCCGATCGCCTGGCGCCTCGCACTCGCCGATCCCGACGCCGTCAACGGCGTCATCTCGCAGAACGGCAACGCCTTCGAGGAGGGCTTCGTGCCGCAGTTCTGGGCGCCGATCTGGGACTACGGCGCCGACCCGTCGCCTCAGCACGAGCAGGCCCTGCGACCGGCGCTCGAGCGCGAGGCCGTCGAGTGGCAGTACCTCCACGGCGTGCCGGACCCGACCACGGTCGACCCGGACGCCTGGGAGCACGATCTCGCGCTCCTCGCCCGGCCCGGCGTGGACCGCGCCCAGCTCGCGCTGTTCGGGGACTACGCGTCGAACCGGCCGCTCTACCCGGCGGTGCAGGCGTGGTTGCGCGACTCCGGCGTGCCGGTGCTCGCCGTCTGGGGTCGCAACGACGAGATCTTCGGCGCAGCCGGAGCCGAGGCCTTCGAGCGGCTCCTCCCCCGGGCGCGCGTCGAGCTGCTCGACGGCGGGCACTTCCTGCTCGAGTCGCACCTCGACGAGGTCGCCCGCATCGTCCTCGACTGGCGCTCCGGGTACTGAGGCGGGGCGCTCGCCGAGCACCGCTTGACCATGCCCCGAGGGCAGGGTCTCCAATGGGATCAACCACCCACGGAGGACCCCATGAACCCCATCGAATCGCTCATCCAAGGCTTCCAGAGCCTCATGGCCCAGGTGCCCGAGCTGCTGCAGCCGGTCATCGTCGCCCTCGCCGCGACGGTGCCCTTCCTCGAGGGCGAGATCGGCGCGATGCTCGGCGTGCTCGGCGGCCTGAACCCGGTCGTCGCCGGCATCGCCGCGGCGGCCGGCAACTTCCTCAGCGTCTTCGTCGTCGTGGTGCTGGGGGCGCGCATCCGCTCGGCCATCGTGGCCCGCCGCGCCGCCCGCCGCCCCGTCGCGGTCGGCGCCGGCGCCCCGATGGAGGACGAAGCGGATGCGCCGAAGCCGCCGTCGAAGAGCCAGCTGAAGGTGCGCCGCTACCTCGAGCGCTTCGGCGTTCCCGGCGCGAGCCTGCTCGGCCCGCTCGCCATGCCCACGCAGTTCACCGCGGCGCTGCTCGTCGCCTCGGGCGTCGCGAAGTCGTGGGTGCTGCTCTGGCAGGCCGTCGCGATCGTGGCGTGGACGACGCTGACCGCGGTCAGCACCACGCTGGCGCTGCATCTGGTCGGCGGCATCGGTTGACCGGACCTTCGCTCGGCGGGCGAGCTACCCCGAACCCGCCGAGCGCCCGCTACGAGGCAGCCCGAAGCCACGGCGGGCCGGCCGGGGTTCGACGTACCGTGACGGCACTGCCATCAGGGATGAGGCAGAGGCCGCAGTGCAGTCCCGATCGCGGCCGGGTCGCGCCGTCGGATCCCCCTCCGCGGCGGCGCGGCCGCTGGGCTCAGGCCGCGGCGTCGGCGGGTGCGCCACCGCGCAGCTGCAGCACGGCGAAGGCGAGCAGCTGCGCGCCGATCGGTACGGCCGGGTTCATCCTCGGGGCCGCCCGCCAGAACGCGAGGAAGACCTCGTGCAGCGCCGGGCCGATGGTGGTCTCGGCGAATCCCAACCGCAGCAGCATCCGCTGCGCGGGTGCGGCGTGACGGTCGAAGAGCTCGGCGAAAGCCTGCTGGTCGCCGCGCGCCACGGCCGCGACGAGCTCGCGCTCCCCGCTTGCCAGTCGGTCGTCGTTCACGTCCATCCCATCGTCCCCACCGCCGGACGAGCGGATGCGGTCCCTATTCGAACGCATCATCCTCGTGACGACGCATTGCTGGCAGGTGTCGCCCAGAGTGGGTTCGGCTCAGCTTCGCGAGGGGCCGGCGAGCGCATCAGTGCAGCCGTCGGGAGCCCGGCGCCACAAGCCGCAGCCACAGCGCGCCGTAGCCGTCGAGCCCGAGCCGCAGCCCGCCCTGCTCGACCTCCGGCTGCACCGTCGGATCGAGCAGGGAGGCGACCTCGGTGCCCTCGACGACGCCGTCCAGCGCCAGCTGGACGCTGCGCCCGTGCGCGGCGAGATTGTGCACGGCCACGAAGTCGGCGCCGTCGAGCGTCAGGCGATGCGCGAGCACGCAGTCGTGGCCCGTCTCCAGCACCGTCAGCTCGCCCCATCCGATCTCCGGCGACGAGCGGTAGGCGGCGATCAGCCGGCGGTGGAAGGCGAGCAGCGAGTGCTCGTCGCGCAGCTGGTCCGAGACGTTGATCTGCGCGGGCGCCGCGCCCTCGCCGGGCTGGGGCGCGACGATCTCGGCGGTGCCGGCGGGCGCGAAGCCGCCGTGCTCCCCATCCGTCCACTGCATGGGCGTGCGCACCGCGCCGCGACCCGGGATCGCACCGTTCTCGATGAGCCCGATCTCCTCGCCGTAGTAGAGCACCGGGGCGCCCGGCAGCGAGTAGGCGAGGCTGTACAGCAGCCGCAGCCGGCGCGGATCGCTCTCGAGCATCCCCGGTGCGCGGCGCACGATGCCGCGGTCGTGGATGCGCTGCGCCTTCTCGGGAGCGAAGGCGTCGAAGACCTCGTGGCGCTCCTCCTCGCTCAGCTGGTCGAGGGTGAGCTCGTCGTGGTTGCGCACGAAGTTGCCCCACTGGTTGCCGGTGGCCAGCTGCGGTCGCGACCGCAGCGCCGCGCGCAGCGGGCCGGCGTCCTGCCGCGCCATCGACAGCCAGAGCGCCTGGTTGCCGACGAAGTCGAACTGCATGGTCAGCTCGTCGCCGTCCTCGCCGCCGAAGAACTCGAGCTGCTCGCCGTACGGCAGGTTTACCTCGCCGAGCATCATCGCGGAGCCGTGCCGGCGCGTCAGCGCGCCGCGCAGGCTGCGCAGGAAGTCGTGCTCACGGCCCTGCTCGCTCTCGATCAGGTACGGCACCGCGTCGACACGGAAGCCGTCCGCCCCGATCTGCAGCCAGAAGCCGAGCACCTTCTCGATCTCCTCGCGCACCCGGGCCGAGTCGGTGTTGAGGTCGGGCTGGTGGCGGTAGAAGGTGTGCCGGTAGTAGCGGCCCGACGTCTCGTCCTGCGACCAGACGCCGTCCTCGACGTCGGGGAACATGTTCTCGGTGTCGTCGTCGGGCTTCTCGTCGCGCCACAGGTAGAAGTCGCCGTACTCGCCCTCCGAGTCCTCGCGGGAGGCTTGGAACCACGGGTGGTCCTGCGAGGTGTGGTTCACGACGAGGTCGACGATGATGCGCATGCCGCGGTCCTTCGCCGTGCGCACGAACTCGACGAAGTCGCCGAGGTGCCCGTAGTCGGGGTGCACGCCGTAGTAGTCGCTGATGTCGTAGCCGTTGTCCCGCCGCGGCGACGGGTAGAACGGCGCCAGCCACAGGCAGGTGACCCCGAGATCGGCGAGGTAGTCGAGGCGGTTCGCGAGCCCCTCGAAATCGCCGATGCCGTCCCCGTTCCAGTCGAGGTAGGTCTTCACGTCGAGGTTGTAGAACACGGCGGTCTTCCACCAGCGGTCGCCGGTCTCCGAGATCCTCATGCGGCTGCATCCAGCTCGAAAGCCGAGGCAGCGTCGACGAGGAACGCCTCCTGCTCCTTGCCCACGTGGTGCAGGTGCACACGGTCCGCACCGGCCTCGCCGTACGCGGCGACCTCCTGCGCGAGCTGCGTCGCCGAGTCGGTGCAGAGCACGCTCTCCGCCACGTGCTGCGGGCTGAGGTGCTCGGCGGCGAGGTCGTAGTGCCGGGTCGTGGGCAGATCCCAGCACAGCGGGGGCTCGAAGACGTTGGTCCGCCACTGGTCGTGGGCGATGCGCACCGCCTCGTCGCGGCCGCCCTCGGCGGGCCGCACGTAGGCCAGCTGGGCCTGCACGACCACGTCGCCGCGTCCCCCGCCGCTGCGGTAGGCGTCGATCACGCCGCGCAGCTTCTCGATGGGCTGCGAGATCGTCGCGAAGCCGTCGGCCCAGGTCGCGCACCAGGCCGCCGTGGCCTCGGTCACCGCGGCGCCCAGCAACGGGGGCGGGGTCTCGGGCAGCGACCAGAGCTGCGCCCGGTCCACGGTCACGCGACCTGCGTGCGAGACCTCCTCGCCCTCGAGCAGGCGCCGCATGACCTCGACGCTCTCACCGAGCCGCGCCGTGCGCTCGCTCTTGGAAGGCCAGGCCTCCCCCGTCACGTGCTCGTTCATGGCCTCGCCGCTGCCGAGCGCAGCCCAGAAGCGGCCAGGGTGCATCTGCTCGAGTGTGGCCATGGCTTGCGCCGCGACGACCGGGTGGTAACGCTGCCCGGGGGCCGTCACTACTCCGAAGCGCATCGAGGTCGTTGCGAGCGCGGCGCCCAGCCACGACCAGGCGTGCCCCGATTCGCCCTGCCGTGCGCTCCACGGCACGAGATGGTCCGAGCACATGGCGTCGGTGAAACCGAGCTGCTCAGCCCGGCGAACCACCTCCAGCGCCAGTCTCGGGTTGAGCTGCTCGTGGGAGATGTGGAGGCCAATGGTCGGCATGCGGCTCGTCTCTGTCGGGGGTCGCTTGTCGGCATTCCCATGCTCTCCGGCAGACGCGGGCCGTGCACGCGCGTGGTCCGCGGGTGCAGAGGATTGCCCGGGCTCTCCCAGCGGGAGGCCGCTGGACGCGGTGGGATCAGTCGGCGCGGCGCGCGTCGCGCACCGCGATGGTGAGCGCCACTCGGTCGTCGAAGTCGGAGGGGTCCAGACCGGTGACCTCCCGTACCCGCGCGAGACGGTTGCGCACCGAGTTCGCGTGCACGCCGAGCGGCGCCGCGGCTTCGGTCACGCTGCCGCCGGCGTCGATGTAGGCCTCGAGGGTGTCGAGCAAGGACGCCGAGTGCCGGGCGTCGTACCGCCGCAGCGGATCGACGATGTGGTCACGGAACGGTGCGAACTGATCCGGGGTCAGACGCTCGAGCAGACCCGAGAGCGTCGCCAGGTCGCGCGGCCCCGCCGGGCCACCGCGACGCGCGGCGAGCGCGTAGGCCGCGAACCCTTCCTTCAGGGAACGAGCGAGATTGCTGAGCGGTACCGCACCACCGGCCGCGTACAGCAGGCCGTGCTCGCTGTCGCGGAAGACGCTCGCGTAGTGCTCCTCCACCACCAGCACGAGCATGTCGTCGAGCCAACCCTCGACGAGCACGCCACCGAGCTCCACCACGGCGCCCTCGGCGAGGCAGAGCACCGAGTACTCGCGGCCGACGGCGTCGGGGAACCGATCGCGGAAGACGTGCGGGCTGGCCATTCCGCGCCGCACGAAGTCGAGCATCCGTCCGTCCTCGCGGCGCTCGCGCTCCCGCCGGCCGCGCTCCTCGCGCAGCCGCTGCAGGTGCTCGGTGAACGCGACGAAGGGCAGCGTCGGCGGCACCTCGAGCACGGCGAGCCCCGCGCGCTCGGCGGCGGCGGCGAGACCGGCCGGGGGCGTATGGCCCGTCACGCCGTGCGCGAGAGCGATACCCGCCGCGCCGCTGCGCAGCAGCGCACCGACGAAACGCTCGCAGTCTGCGCTATCGCGCAGCTCGGAACCGACCGTCATGATCAGCTCGCCGCCGCGCAGGAAACCCGACGGATCGACCAGCTCGGTCGCGTGCGCCAGACGGATCTCGCGCTCGAGCCCCGCTTCTCCCGTCGCCGCGCGTACGGCGAAGCCTGGCCATTCGAGCACGTCGCGCATGCGCGGTCGTCGTCGTGCCGGCCGACCGACGCGGCGTGTGCCGGGCTCGACCGAGAACGTCATCATGTCGAAACACTAGGCACCGCGTGTGTCCATCAGATTGCGCGGTGCTGTGGGCGGCCACAGATGCCCGTCCTCGGGGTTGGGTGCTCGACCAATGCACTCGATCCGCCGCTGTGCCCGTGGCTAGCGTGACCGTGCTCCACCCCACCCGCCGCCCCCACGAAGGGAACGCCATGAGCGCCATCCGAACCGCCGAGTCCGAGGTCGTCGATCGCGACTACCCGCTCGCGCCCGTCCCGCAGTCGGCACGCCGTCGCAACGCGAGCGTCATCATCGTCATCGTCGGCTTCCTGTTCTTCACCCCGACCATGCTTGCCGCAGGCCAGGTGGCCGTGGCCTTCCCGTTCGCGCAGTTCGTGGGGCTGGCCGCCGTCGCCGCTGGTGTGCTCGCCGTCTACATCGCGCTGATGGGCGCGGTCAGCGCCCGTACCGGGCTCACGACCGTGCTCGTCGCCCGCGTGGTCTTCGGGCGGCTCGGCGGCAAATGGGCCTCGGTCGTGCTCGGCGGTACGCAGATCGGCTGGTACGGGATCACCTTGGCCACGCTCGCCGATCTGATGGGCCGTGCTCTCGACCTCGACGTCACCTGGCCGATCGCCGCAGTGGGCGGCGTGCTCATGGCGGTGACCGCCTACGTCGGCATGAAGGGCGTCGAGCTCCTCAGCTGGATCTCCGTGCCGCTCATGCTCGCGCTCTGCGTCTGGGTGCTCGTGCTCTCCTTCGAGGAGACCGGCGGCGCGGCGGGCCTCTTCGCCATCGACGGCCTCGGCGGCATGAGCTCGGGCGCCGCTATCACCCTCATGATCGGCACGTTCGTCTCCGGTGGCACGCAGATCGGCAATTGGACCCGTTTCGCACGCTCGGGCCGCATCGCGCTCGTGGTCACCGTGGTCTCCGTGCTGCTGGGCCAGTTCGCGATGCTCTTCTTCGGCGGCGTCGGCGCCGCCGCCTTCGGCCAGGGCGACTTCGCCGAGCTGCTCGTCGCGCTCGGGCTGATCGGGCCGGGCCTCGTGCTGCTGGTCGCCAATCTGTGGACCACCAACGACAACGCCGCTTACGCCTACGGGGTGGCCGGCAGCGAGCTCTTCGGCAAGCCCGACAAGCGTCCGTTCGTGATCGCCGGCACCGTGCTCGGCATCGCGATCGCGGTGAGCGGTCTCGGCAGCCAGCTGGTGCCCTTCCTGGCGCTGCTCGGCGTCGTCATCCCGCCCCTCGGCGGCGCGATCATCGGCATGTTCTTCCTCGTCTGGCGCGGCCGCGACCCGCAGGTCGCCTACGGCACCGAGCCGCTCATCCGGGTCAGCGGCATCGCCGCCTACCTCGCCGGCATCGCCGCGGCCGCCATCGGCACCGCCTTCGACCTCGGCTCGCCCGCCGTGCAGGGCATCCTCGTCGCCTTCGTCGCAGCACCCGTCGCCGCGGCGATCGAGCGTCGCGTGGCGAACCGCGCCTGACCGAACCGAACACCAGGAAGCGCACCATCATGAGCGATCTCTTCATCCGCGACGCCCACGTCATCACCATGGACGAGCGCACGGGCAGCCGCCCGATCGTCGCCAGCATCCGCATCATCGACGGGGTCGTCGCCGCCATCGGCCCCGATCTCGAGCCCAGGGCCACCGAGACGGTGATCGAGGGCCGCGACCGGCTCGTCGCGCCTGGCTTCGTCAACGCGCACACCCACTCGTGGGAGAGCCTCTTCAAGGGGCGCTTCGACAACCTGCCGCTCGAGCTCTGGATGCTGTCCTCCTACCCGCTGCTCGGCGAGGCTCGCGTCGATCCCGACCTCGTGGCGCTGCGCAGCAGGCTCTTCGCCGCCGAATCGTTGAAGGCCGGTGTCACGACCGTGATCGACGATGTGCTCGAGACGCCCGGGCAGGACTTCGACCAGCTCGACGCGGTGGTCGACGCCTACGACGCGGCCGGTATCCGTGCGAACGTCTCCGGGCACGTCATCGACAAGCCGTTCGTCGACACCCTGCCGTTCGTCGGCGAGCTGCTCGACGCCGAGCTGCTCGCTCGGGTGCGGTCCATGGCCGTGCCGACCGCCGACGAGTACGTTGCTTTCAGCCGCTCCGCATTCGATCGGTACCGCGGCCGCGCCGACGACCGCATCCGCTACATGGTCGCCCCGTCAGGGCCTCAGCGTTGCACCGACGATCTGCTCGTCGCCGCGACCGAGCTCGCCGTCGCCGAGGGTGCCGAGTGCCATATCCACGTGCTCGAGACCAAGACCCAAGCGGTCACCGGTCACGAGTTCTACGGCGCCACGCTCGTCGAGCACCTCGAGAGCATCGGCGCGCTGTCACCCAACACGACGTTCGCCCACGGCATCTGGGTGACGGATGCCGACATCGAGCGCATCGCCCGCGCCGGTGTCTCCGTCTCGCACAACCCCATCTCGAACCTCAAGCTCGGTTCCGGCGTGCTGCCCTGGCGGGCCTACCAGGATGCGGGCGTCAACCTCGGCCTCGGCAGCGACGGAGGCTCGAGCAGCGACTCGCCGCGCATGCTCGACGTGCTCAAGCAGACGGGCCTGCTGCACAAGGTCAGCGGACCCGACTTCGCGGCATGGCCCACCGTGGAGGAGGTGCTGCGCGCCGGCACGATCGGCGGTGCGCGCAGCGGTGTGCTGCACGAGCGCACCGGCAGCCTCGAGGTCGGCAAACGGGCGGACCTCGTGGTCTACGACCTCGAGACCCTCGCCTTCACCCCGCGCAACCGACTCGACCTGCAGCTCGTCTACTCCGAGAACGGGGGCTCGATCGAGTACGTCGTGGTCGACGGGCGCATCGTCGTCGACCACGGCGAGCTCACGACCCTCGACGAGCGCGCCATCATCGCCGAGCTGGCCGATCGACGCCCCCAGCTGCAGGCCTGGCAGGACGAGCTCGAGCGGCTGAACAGCGCGTTCGTGCCGGCGTTCACGGCGATGCACGAACGGGCGCAGGGGCAGGACCTGGGGTTCACGCGATTCCTCCGGTGACCAGGCTCGCGCTCATCGCGTCGGCAGCTCGGGCCCTTCGCTCACGCGCAGCGACTCGATGAGCAGCCCTGTGGCCTCCTTCTCGGAGCGCAGGCAGTCGCGCACCGCCTCGTCGACGATCTGCGCGACCTGCCGGCGCAGCGTCGGGGCCGCCGGCAGCACCAGCTGCCCGTCGGGGTTCTGCGCCGCGGCGAGCAGGAACGATGCGGCCGCGATCGGGTCCTGTACCGAGACATCGAGCGTGATCACGAGTCGTACGGAGTCGTCGGGTGAGCTCATGCGGCGAGCCTGCCCGGGCGCGGCGCCGGGAGGCCGGACTGCCAGGCTCCCGCCAGGAGAACGCCTCCCCGCGGGCGCGTCCGTGGGCGTGGACTTGATCGCCGGCCTCGTCATCGCGATCTCGACCTCGCTGCCGCTGCCCGCCATGACCGCGGCCTTCGTCGTCTTGGGTCGCGCGGCCGGTGTCTCCACGTCGATCGCCGTGCGGGCGGCGTTCGCTAGCGTTGCCTCCAGCTCGGTCGCACCAGCGCAGCGAGCACCGCGGCGGCGAGGAAGACCGCACCGAGCGCGATCGGCGCCCAGGCCTGCACCGACGAGAGCGGATCGAGGGCGGCCGGCACGAGCAGAATCAGCGCGGTGCCGGCGACCACCATGACGACGAAGGCAATGAGGAAGCGAGGGAGTGAGCGCTGCATGGTGAGCCATCCTCCCCCACGCGTCGCAGCGCCGCATGACTCCTCCCGCCGCAGTTCCTCCGAATCCCGCGGTGCCTGCCGCCGCCTGGGCAGCCCTCCCCATCGACGCCGGCGGGGCGCCGTCGGTACCGTCGCAGCATGAGCGATCAGCTGAGCAGCCCGTACGGCCCCGCCCCCGTCGCGCACGAGGACTTCGTCTTCAGCGACGAGGAGCTGCTCGGGCCGCGCGATCCGCGCGAGGCCCCGCAGCGCAGGACGAACCCGGCGCGCGCGATCGGCCGCTTCTTCGGCCGCTACGCCCGCTTCTCGGGCCGTTCGAGCCGCAGCGAGTACTGGTGGGTCGGGCTGCTGAACGTCGTCGTCATCTACGGCGCGGGCATCGTCGCGATCGTGCTCGCCGATAGCGCGGAGCGCTCGGGCGCAGCGGGCCCGGGCATCGCCGCCGGCGTGCTCGGCGCGCTGATCGCCGTCTTCCTGCTCGGCTCCTTCATCCCGGGCCTCGCGCTGGGCGTGCGCCGGCTGCACGACGCGAACCTGTCGGGTTGGTTCCTGCTGCTCGGTGCCGTGCCCGGCATCGGCCCGATGGCCCTGCTCGTGTTCTCGCTCCTCCCGCACAGCCCCGCCGGCGAGCGGTTCGACCGCCGCACGGGCGCGGTCGTCTGACCCAGCCGGCCGCGTTCACGTCGCCGGCAGCGCCTCCGGCTCCGCGCCGCGCGCCCCGCGCAGCACCCGCCGCCAGACGAGCCGCTCCACGAGCGTGAACGCCGTGCCGACCGCCAGGTAGAGCGCGGCGGCGAGCGGCACGAAGGCCGCGACGAGCACCACGGCGAAGGGCATCCAGGTCAGCGCGCGCTGCAGGCCGCCGATCGGCGCTCCCCCGACCGCCGCATCCCGCATCCTGCGCAGCGCGACCAGACGGTGCAGGGCGGCGACGCCGGCGATCGCGACGAGCAGCAGCACGTGCACCGGCCATCCGCTCGGGTCGTTCAGCAGCGTGCCGCCGAGCTCGGCACCGGCGAACGACTGCCCCAGCAGGGCGTTCGGCTCGCCGCCGATGAGCGGATGTGTGAACACCCCGTACACGACGAGCAGCACCGGGCTCTGCGCGAGCGCCGGCAGCATGCCCGCGAACGGCGAGGTGCCGTTGTCCTTGTAGAGCGCCATCATCTTGGTCTGCAGCACCTCGGGGCGCTTGGCGTAGCGCTGCTGCAGGGCGCGCAGCTGCGGTGCGAGTCGCTCGCGGTGCAGCTCGGCGCGCACCTGCGAGCGGGTGAGCACGGTCAGCACGAGGCGCACGCCGAGGGTGGCGAGCACGACGGCGAGGGCGGCGGCCGAGGCTCCGGCGAGCGGATCGAGCAGCCCGGTCAGGCCGGTCAGCAGAGCGGATGCGCCCTCGAGCAGGGCGGCGATGGGTGCGAATTCGTAGAGGTTCACGGTGACTCCCGGGATCGAAGAAGAGGGTTCGATCGATCACGACGGCGCTGCGGAGCGCGCCGCCGGGCCGCGGGCGTCTCGGAGGAGAGGCTTACGCGGCCGCGGGGAGCATGCCGGGTGCGCGGGGGCGCGGACGTCCGGCGGTGTTCGGGTGATCCGGCTCGGGCTCCGGCTGCCGCAGTCCGCGGTGCGCCACGGCCCGGCTCACCAACCCGACGGGGCGCGCGAGGCGCAGCACGATCGCGGCGACAACCGCCGCGGCTGCCGCGCTCGCGACGAGCAGGCCCGCCGCGGCCGCGAGCGACTCGGGCTCGGCGGATGCGCCGAGCGCGAGCACCACGAACGCCACCCCGAGGACGGGGAGGAGTGCGGCTCGGATGCGGGTCATCGGGAGCATCGTACGCCGCGCCGACGCCCTACGCTCGCAATCGTGACCATCTCCCCCGCCGCCGCGGTCGCCGCGCCCGGCTCCCGCAACCCGCTCCGGCGCCTGCGCGACTTCGGCCGCCCGCCGCGCCTCATGGGCGTCGACATCGCGCGCGGCCTCGCCGTGCTCGGCATGGCCGGCGCGCACGTCGGCGCCACCGAGGTGTTCGAGTGGGCCCGCATCGAGACGTGGCTCGACCTCGTGCACGGTCGCTCCTCCATCCTCTTCGCCGTCGTCGCGGGCATCTCGATCGCGCTGCTCACCGGCCGTCGGCGCCGCCCCGAGCCCGAGGAGCTGCCGGCGCTGCGCCTGCGCCTGCTCGGCCGCGGCGCGGTGATCTTCGCGATCGGGCTGGCGCTCGAGCTGCTCAACACGGGCATCGCCGTCATCCTGACCGTCTACGGCGTGCTCTTCGTGGCGGTCATCCCGTTCCTGCGCTGGCGACGACGCTGGCTCGCGCTCGCCGCGGCGCTGCTCGCCCTGCTCGGCCCCGTGCTGCTCGAAGGCGTCCGCATCCTCTCGCTCGACGCGTCGGGGCCCGGCCTCGACCTGGTGCTCTTCGGCACCTACCCGATCACCGTGTGGCTCGTGTTCCTGCTCGCCGGCCTGGCGCTCGGCCGCAGCCGGCTCGATCGCAAGCGCACCGCCGCCACGATGCTCGCCGGCGGCGTGCTGCTCGCCGGCATCGGCTACGGCGGCGCGGCGCTGCTCGCCCCGATCGGCGAGGCCGCGTGGAGCAGCGCGGTGACCGAGCCAGCGGATGCGGGCGCCGCCTTCTTCGGCCAGCCGGCCGAGTCGGTCGATCTCGACGGCAAGCGCTGCGATGCCGTCGGCAACGGATACGTCACCTGCTATCCCGAGGACGGCGCGCTCGACGAGGGCTCGTCCTCGGTGGAGCCGCCGAGCTATCTCGATCGACTCCCCGTCGGCGAGGCGGCCGCGCGCCTGATCGGCGCCGTGCTGTCCGCCGAGGCGCACTCGGGCGGCACGCTGGAGATCCTCGGCTCCGGCGGCTTCGCCGTCGCGGTGATCGGGCTCAGCCTGCTAGCCGCCCGTCCGCTGCGCTGGCCGCTGCTGCCGCTGGCGGCGCTCGGCTCGATGCCGTTGAGCGCCTACTCGGCGCACGCGGTCGTCATCGTCGTGGCGGGTTCGGCCTCCGAGGTCGCGGACAACGCGTTCTGGGCCTGGCTCAGCCTCGGGCTGCTCGCCGGTGCGACGGTGTGGGTCGCGTTCCTCGGGCGCGGCCCACTCGAGCGCCTGACGGCGGCGAGCGCTCGGGCGATGGCGGGGCGCAGCTCGCCCGCTCGGGCGGAGTGACCCGGGCGCAGGCCTGCTCCGCGCCGCGCATTCACTGAGCGGCCGCCGAGCAAGGAGGGCCTGCCGACGACTGGGGGCGAGTGTTGCAGCAGCGCATCGCCCGGGCCGGCCGACGTGGACCGGCGCCGGGACGAGCGCCGCATCACCCGGTCCCGCAGTCCACGTTCTGAAGCAAGGAGCCACCCATGGCGCACGACGACACCGACCCCGCACAGCTCGCCGCGGACGAGAACTCGCTCCAGGGCGCCGACGTCGAGGCCTCGCCCACCGACACGGAGGGCACGCCGAAGCCGGGCGGCCTCGGCAAGGACGGCACCATCCCCAACGACGCCGACGGCATCGCCGCGGGTCACTCCGACACCGCGTCGAACTTCAACCCCGAGGAAGACGAGCAGTCCGACTAGGGCTCGTCCCTCACCCGGTCAGCCAGACGATCCGCCCCTGACCGAGCTCCTCGAGCGCGGCTGCCAGCGCAGCCGCGCTCGTCGCGTCCACCGAGTAGTGCACCGTGACCGATTCGGCATGCTCGACATCGTCCAGCACTCCGCCAAGAGCCTCGATCGATCGCCGCACGGGGCCCTCGAGCGCGTACGGCACCCTCAGCGCCGCCGACCTCCACTCGATGACGGGCACGCGCTCCGCCGAGCTCAGCGCATCGGCCACCGCACCCGAGTAGGCGCGCACCAGACCTCCGGCGCCGAGCTTCGTGCCGCCGAAGTAGCGCACGACGGTCGCGAGCACGCCGTCCAGCTCCTGCAGCCGCAGCACCTCGAGCATCGGCCGCCCCGCGGTGCCGCCGGGCTCGCCGTCGTCGACCGCCGCCGAGTGCCCGCCCACGAGCATCGCCGAGCAGACGTGCGCGGCGCCCGGATGCTCCTCCCGCAGCGCCTGCACGAGCGCCCGCGCGTCGTCGCGGTCGGCGACGGGCTGCACCCGCCCGAGGAAGCGGCTGCCCTTGATGAGCAGCTCGCTGTCGGCGGGCGCGCTGAGCGAGTAGCTCATGCCGATCGTCGGGGTCGGGTCGGCTGCGGGCGCATGGTCCCAGGGAACCGCGGGCGGTCCTCGCACGCAAATCCCTGGAGCGCGGTCGTAGCCTGGTCCCATCGTCGATCGGGAGGAGAGCCGGTGCGTTCCATCGATGCCGTAGTCGAGTTCGAGGCACCGGTCGGGCCGATCCGCGGCCACCGCCGCGGCGACGTCGTGCAGGCGAGCGGCATCCCCTACGCCCGCGCCG
>Ga0265798_10001222_pt1 | contig 40618 bp, 70 predicted proteins | sample P3T30metagenome_FD_192430 | JGI IMG/M metagenome (GOLD analysis project Ga0265798, IMG submission 192430) | Plant litter microbial communities from East Loma Ridge, Irvine, California - P3 T30 | ecosystem: Environmental > Terrestrial > Plant litter > Unclassified | place: USA: California... | reverse complement strand
GATCAACCGGGTTGTGGAGCGCGTGCATCCTAATCCCGTCCGTAAGTACGTTGCGGAGGCCCGTAAGCCCATCCCCGCCACCGACCTACCCATTGCACCCGCCGCAGCCATCGCAACCGCTGAGTGTGTGCCTGGAGGCGGCGGGTTTGCGGGTGGTGGTGGGTCTGGGGGGTTTATCGGCGTAGGAGGTGGCAACATAGGCGGCGTAGGAGCTTTGCCACCAGTTGGCACGCCTGTAACCGTCAGCCCCGTTCCAGAGCCTTCCAAGTGGGCGCTGATGATCTTTGGGTTTGGGGGTATTGGTGGTGTTATGCGGAGGAGGAAGCTGTGAGCCTACCTTGCGAGCAATGCGCACATATTCCAACGTATCATCATGCGGAGGCTCTTCAAGCGCCATATCGGGGACTATTTCAAGCCGTAGTGGCGCGGATCAATGATATGTCCCCTGACATGCCTGTGTATAAGCGAGATCTAGACCGCTGGATTGCTGAGATATGGGGGGGGAGCAGCCGGACGCCAAGGCGGCGTTTGCGTTGAGAACAACTCGATACGGGCGAGAGGGAGAAGCCGAATGATGAAGCTTTTACATTTTCTGATAGGGTGTGCAGTCGGTGGATTGAACGCACATGCAAGCGTCAGTCTCTTTGGGTTATGGGGTTGGCTGTGGCTTATCCCAACCTGCATATGGGTTGGTGTTATGACTGCTAAAACTATGCCCGATTAACCCCCCAACCGTTTCCCAACCTGCCGCACAGCCTCATTCTTAGCCGCCTCCACCAGAGCATCCTTGGCCGCATCGAGCGTCAGGGGTGCTTTGGGGTTTTTGGCAATGTTTGCGACGGCGGGAATCAGGATCCGCTTGGCGAAGATCGTAGCTAGTTTACCGAACAGGCTCATTGGTTGTCTCCGTTACTGCGATTGGATCTGAGGGGGTGCCCGCTGGTGTAGCCGGGTCACTCTTGGCCTTACTGCCCGACGATGAGCCCAGCCAGAAACCGAAAGCGAGCACGGCAAACGACTTCCACGTCCCTACCGTGTCGCCGGTCATTGTGGCATCACGCAGCACAACAACGACATAGATGCTGAACAGAGCGTAACCAGCAATGGCGGCTAGGCACATGCCGACGACGATGCGGATGTTGGGAATGCTTGTCGAGTTAATCATGCCGACTTCCTATACAAAGCAGTCTCAGCCGCACGTCGCCGGGTCAGGCCAGCCATGACTTTGCCATTGGCGCGATTCCAGACGGCGAATTGGTCCGCCGCGCCTGCATAGTCTCCAGCATTGTGCTTACGGAGCAGCGTGGACGATCCAAAGTTTCCAAGCCCTACGTTAAACGCAAGCGAGACCATCGCATCAAACTGCGGCTGCGTCGTTACGGGTGCCAGACCAGAAACGCCGGTTTCAAACTTTCGCAGATCCGCCGCCAACCATGCGTCAGCCATTGCCTGCGTAACGGTCATACCTTTGCGCACGTCAGGCCCCGTATGTCCTACACCAGCGGTCCAGGGATCGCCGCCAGTGGCAGGATCGGGATAGGCGCGTAATTCTACGCCTTCAAACTCCTTGATGAGCGCCTTGCCCTCTTCACTAGTCACGCGCGCACCAGCAGCGCCACGCGGGATCTTGAAAGCATCGGCCAAGGCATCAATCACTTGTACATGGCTAGGTAGAAATCGACGGTCAGGAGCGAATGGCCGTATTGCATCGAACAGTTCTGCGCGTGTCGTCATCCCCGGCTCCTGTCTTCATGCCACCGGCCAGCCATAGCGGCCATCTGGTTATTGGCGCGGTCATGCCGCCATTTTCGGTACGCAGCGCCGGTCAGGAACAGCACGACGCCGTAGGTCAGCAGTGTTACGGACCAGCCCTCAAATGGGCTTCCCTCGCGCTCCCAGATCAACGCCACCGTCAGGAAGCTGCCTGATCCTGCCATTGCCAACCCGACCCGCTCTACAGCGATCGTCATGTGGCGATACTTGGTGATGAGGATGACGGACACGCACGTCAGCAGCAGACGCCCGAATGAGTTGAGAATGTCCCAGATCATTCCGGCTCTCCCTTCAGGCCAAGCATAAGGATGATCTTCTTTCGGATTAGCGGGATAAGACCAATGCCGAATGCCGAGCCAAAGAACGTCGTGCCGCAAGCAACGCGTATAGGAGTGATATCGACGTGAAACATATCAGCCACCACCAGAGGAACGCCAAAGACACCAAAGAACGTGCCGACGACTAGAGCAAAGGCAATCTCTCGCCAATGCATCGCTTTCCATGGCAGGGACCAGACTGACACAATAGCACCGCCTATAGCGGCCATAGCAACAAGGATGATGCGACGATCATTTTCATCCATCACGGCCTAGCCACCTTGCCAGTTTTTCCCAATGCTTGTGAGGTAGAGCGCTCCAGCCGATGAAGGCCAAGCAGACTACACATCCGATCTGAAACACCTTTACCTCCTAGCAGGAAAAACACCGCCACTTGCGCTAATAGCATTTTGTCCAACCAAAAGGTGTAATTTTCGTCAGACAATTGGCCCCTGAACGAATGCGCAAAAACCTGTGTCATGCAAAGCATATAGACAACCCAGCCCCACCAGCGAAGACGCCCCGTGAATATGGCCAGGACGCCAACGGATAGATCCGCAATCGTCCACAAGTCTACAGCCGATGTAGGTATCCCCTGTGCCCTTAGCCATGCTTGTGGAGACGAAGCGGAATAGGTCCACTCTACGAAGCACCAGTTAAGCGCGATTCCCGCTGCAAGAACGAATGCAGCAAGGCGCTGGCCTACCGGGGCATGAATGGAAAACATTACCGCCGCTAAGCATAGCCCAAAATAGATCAGCGCCTCACACGACATTACTTCGGCGGCACAGTCGGACCGTGACCGCCACTACGCTGCGTCGATGCAGACTCACTATTAGGCTTGATAGGCGGTTTCGGCTTCTTCGGTTTATCGGTCATGTTACAACTCCTATAAAAATCTGCCGGATAGCGCCAGCTCGCATATGGTTAGGACTCTAGTTCGGCAACGCGAGCGGTGAGCTGCTGCACAGCCTTGATGAGAGGCGCAATCAACTCTTCGTAGCCAAGAGACAGAACGTCCTCGCCTCCCAGAATCTTGTGATCCTGGAAGCCGCCAAAGTCAGTGCCGCTGCCCTCGATCACATCACGGACTTCCTGCGCAATCAGGCCGTGATGATACCGCGTCCGCTTTTTCGACTGGTCAGGAACGGTGGTTGGCATATTGCCAGCTTCGTCGCGGTAATAGTCCCGCATGTTCCAGCGGAAGTCTACCGGGCGCAGTGCCATGATGAAGTCGAGCCCGAGCACGGTATCGCGGATGTCGGCTTTGTCGCGGATGTCGGAACGGTTCTGGACGGAGCCGTAAGCGTATGTCGTGGTCCGCGCATCGCCAAGCTGTACCTGATTCGGCCCGGTAACCTGTGCATTGACGCCAAAGCCCGCACAATTGCCGAACTCGGTATTTGCCGACAACGCTGCCGCTCCAACGCCCGTGCATTCGTCGGTAGCGATGACCAGCAACGCATTTCGACCTATTGCAGTGGTGTTGACAAGTGTAGCCGACGAAGAACCGACCGCAAAAGCGCCAACAGCGGTGACGCCCATAGCCCCAGCGAGGTTCTTTGCTGCCTCCTGCCCCACGACAACCGAATCTGTGGGAGCCTGTGCTGCCTGCATACCAAGCGGACCGATAACGACGTTACTAGTGCCGGTCTTGTTGCCGTTCATCACGGCATGGCCGATCGCGATGTTGGAGCCGCTAGTCTGACCCTCAAGCGCAGCCCAACCGATCGCAATGTTGTTGCTGCCCTGGTTGACGACGAGCGCATAGGCACCAAGCGACACGTTGAAATTGCCGGTCAGATTAGTAATCTGACTATTCGCGCCCACCGCAATATTGCACAGCCCCGTCGTAAGCTGCTGCATCGTGGCGTCACCTAGTGCCAGATTCTCAACACCCGTGGTGCAATCACGCAGAGCCGTATTGCCTATTCCAAGGTTGGCATCCCCTCGCGCGTTGTAGCTGATAATCTCGCCGGACGAGATGGTCGCCCGTGCGCCGGTCTGATCGCCTACAATCTTGGACAAAACCGCATTGCCAAGCGCAATGTTACCCCGGCCATACTGAGACAGGGCAAGGGCGTTGTTGCCCATCGCGAAGTTGCTGTAACCGCCTGCGTTCTTTGCCAGCGCACCAACACCCGAGGCGACGTTACCCGCGCGAACATGGCCACCGCCCGGTTCCGCAAGCGGTGACTCATCCTTGTTCTTCTGAGTGACCAGCCCCGCGCCAGTGAAGCCAGCACCCAGGCCAACCTCTACCCGCTCGGGAAGGACGATCGCCGACGAACCATTGTCGATCTGACCACCAGCGTGGATGACGAACGTGATGTTTCGATAGGCCGAATAATCACGCCCGCTCGTGGTCCATACGCCTGGAGGGGTAACAAGCCGAACCGCGCTCGTCATTCCCAACGATGCAACGGCGGCGTCTACTAGAACGCCCCAGTCGGTGCCGGTGCCGTAGTCAGTGACTGACTTCTCTACTTCCCGCAGCTTGGTTTCAATGTTGCGGATCGTAGCGCTGCCGGTCTGCTGGAACGCAAAGCTGTTAGCGCCCTGACGAACCCACGCGCCGTTACGGTAGAAGAAAGTGCCATCGGCTTCAGTCGGATCACCAACCAGTGTTGCGACCTTGAGCGTTGGTGATGCAGCCTGGAGGCTTGTCAGCGTGGTAAACGTGTTGTCCTTGTCTGCCGATCCCGGCAAAACCCAACGCCCCGACTGAAGCGGGGTAAAGCCATCTGGACGAACGACAGACACACCATCATCATTCGCCATAGAACTAGGGTCGAAGGTAAACAGGCCAGCCGCTGTCACCAGAATAGCAGCCTCGTCGTTCATCTCATAGGGAGATATGCCGCGAAGCTCCGTGATGCTACGGACTTGCATGAGGTTCCCAGGGAACCGGAGTGTCGGATTGTTACCAAACATTTTGCTGTTCCTCGGGTATCATGGTACCATAGCCCATGGCTGATAAAACGTCTATAATGCTCGTCACCGGAACTAACGCCGCTTTAGTTGTGATTTGGCAGGCGAACCGGGCGCGCATTCGATCATTGGCTGCGCAAGTTTTGTATCAGAGCGGGCGCTGCTACGGGCGCACCCTGCGCGCCATACTGAAGCAGCCGCGCCAGTTCGGGTGATATATTAGACTGACGTTGCATGGCGCTGCCAACGCCCCGTGCTGCTGCATAGGGGATGGAGCCAAGAGCGCCAGCAGCTAGGCCCAATAGGTTTGACTGCGCCCACCGACCCGAGGTACCGCTATCTGGAATCTCAGATGGCAAAACCTCGCTGGCGGCATCCGATAAATCTTGGTTAAGAGCTTCGCCACGGGCATAGCCCCGGCTACGTGTGGTGGCGCTGCTACGTCGAACGGCCTGCGAGTATCCACCCGGTCCGAACTCGCCCCTAGTGGTCAGCCCTGCGCGCTCAACCTGGGTGAGGCTTGCCCAACCCTGATTGACAGCACGAAGTTCGACGGCCTTGTCTGGGTTCTGACGCGCCGCCAACTCGCGAACTGCGGACAGTACCGATTCTAAAGCATCACCAAGTTCCTGCTGGTCTGCGTCCTGGCTCTTGGCAAAGCGTCGCGACTTCTCGCCAATGCGGGTTTCAATGGCCTTCAGCGCCGCGCCATCCAGATTGACGCCATCTTGCCAATAACGGTCCAGCCCGCGCAGGATATTGTCGAACTGGCGTGTGCGCTCTGGCAGCATGGAAGCGGCTTCATCATGGATAGACGCTAGTTCACTGGCGAACTGATCGTCACCAGTAGCGCGCAGACCCGGCAACAATTCGTCATATTTGGCCGATAGGGTATCGCCTGCAAAGCGAATAGCGCGCCTTCCTGCCTGCACACCATCGGGGAGCTTAGCGCCGATAGGTTCAAGCGCGCGATTGATCGCGGCGGCATTGAAAGACTGATTAGCTGCTACGCGGTCGGCGGTGATCATGTCGCCAACGCCGGGCAGGCTGGAAGCGCGGTCTTCCGCCGCCGCCATGATCCGGTTGCCTAGACCAGTGCCACTGCGAGCTAACTGACCCGGCGTTGCGCGCGCCCCAGCCCTTACAAGCGTCTGCATCGTATCAGACAGCACGGGAGCAGCCAACTTAGCAGCGCCACTAAACGCAGCCTGCCCAACCTTGCCGCCGACCGCACCTAACAGAGCATCTCCAGCAATACCGCGTGCGGTGTCGGACTCGGACAACAGTGCCCCACCGGCTGCACCCTGCGCCAGCACGCCACCAGGGAGCGCCGACAGCGGCAGCGTGCCTGCTACCTGACCCGCGAAATAACCCGCCTGTCCACTCTGGTTAGGACTGGCGGCAAGCTGTGCGTCCTGCGCCTTCTCGGCATCGGCAACAGAACCAGCGAGGCCAATCGACGGACCGAAGCTGTTCAGCTTCTGCCCCAGATCACCAAGGCCAAGAACGCCACCCACCTTGTCCAGCCCGGTTTCAACATAGCCCGCCGCGTTGTTCAGAACGTCGGTGACGCCTTCGGTGAAGCCTTGAACCTCGGATACAGGACGTGCGTTGGGGTCTATCTGTGCGGGCAGGACTTCCGCATTCTCAGGTTTCCACTGCGTAGGGTCTTTCTGCCCCGCGTCGATCTGCCCGTTGATGTACGTTTCAAGGCGCTGTGCCTCTGCATCATCGTTGGCATTAATCTGGTACTTGCTGCCATCCTTGGCGGTGATTTCGTACTGGTTGCCTGCCATTAGTTGATCCTGCGAATGGTTGGCGAGATGCGACCCGGTGCAGCCGGTGCAGCCTGACGCGAACCCTTTACGATGTTCGGCGTGTAGGTGCGCGCCACCCGATCGGCGGCAATACCGTTGTCCTTGGCGTACCCGCGATACTGCTCGGCTGTCTCGTTATACGCCGCTCGATACTGCTTGTAGTTCACGTAGGCCGTGTTGACCATTTCCTTGCGCTGCTTGGCGTTAAGGCGCTGCCCACCCAGCACACGGTTATAAAGGTTTTGAACGTTGTCAGGAACACTGCCAGCGTTCTGCGCTTGTGCGAACTCGCCTTCGCGAACCACCGATGACGGATCAAGCGTCTTCATGTAGCCGAACACCATCGCAATGTCGTCTTGTGGTGTCGGGTTGGGCTTGCGTGACAAATCCCGAAGAGTACCGAACTGCTGGCGCGCGGTGTTAAACGTCTTAACCTGTGGCAATCCGTTGAACTCCTTACGGAACTCGGATTCAGCCTTACGATTGCTCTGCACGTTGCGAGCCGTCGCCGTTGATGGATCGGCAGGGCCACCGGGAATCGGCTCTAGTGCGCCACCATTGAAGCGATACCCAGACGGTGCCCCATCAGTGTTGCGACGCGCTTTCGGAGGCCGAACATTCACCACCCCAGGTGCCCCACCCTGACCACCGCCTAGAACCTTGCGGAGATAGCCTTGCGTTTCGCTGGGGATGCTTTCCTGCCAAGCGTCACCGCTGCGCAACACAGCCTGACGGATGCGCCCTGGCCCCGCGTTGTAAGCCGCAACAGCCTTAGCCTCGTCGCCGTTGAACACCTGCAACTGCTTCTGGTAATAGGCATTGCCCAATCGCGAGTTGTACTCAGGATCGTTGCGGAATCGGTCTGGATCCCACGGCAAGCCCGCCGCCTTTGCAGCCTCGGGTCCGGTTGACGGCATAACCTGTGCCATGCCGACAGCGCCCGCCGATGACGTGAGAGGCTGTCCGTTACGTGCAAACTGACGCCCGCCGCTTTCCGCGCCAATCATGCGCTGGAACGTGCCGCCGCCACCCGGTTGCGCTTGTGGTGCCTGTGGCGCTGCATACCCTGCTGGACCGCTACCCGGCTCCTGCAACCACGAACCGCTTTCGCTATCGAACTGCCACTTGGGCAACGGCGCGTTCTGGGCAATAACCTGACCGTCAGCCGAATAACGCGTCTGCCCTGCCGATAGCTCAAACGGCTTCTGTGATTCAGCATACGCCTTCAGCGCCTGATCGGCACTAGTGGCCATGGCGATGTAGTTGTCTAGTCCTACATCGCTAAGATCGACGTTGGCCAATTCGTTCTGATCGAACCCGCGCTGCGCCAATTGCGGAGCCAGTGCCGCAAAAGCCTGCGCGCGTGCTTCGGGTGGTTGTCCCTTCAGGCGCACGGCGAGCGAACCAATCAATCCAGCCTGTTCGGCAAGTTGCTTGCGATGATCGTCACTAGCGCTAGATGCGAACTTAGCGAAGTCATAGTCACCACCGATAGCTGCCGTCTGCGCCGCGCCCGCAAAGTCGCCTTCGCCCAACTGCTGGCCCGCCCTCTGACGTGCTGCAACCTGCGCCTGCATCTCCTGCTGCTTCATTGCCATGTTCTGACGCTGCATACCCTGCTGCTGCGCCTGACCAAACGTCTGCAACGCCTCCAGTGCGTTGAAGCCTTGACCCTGGATTCCCCAATTTACTGGCACTAGAAACCCCTAAAGTTAAGCATGCCGTTCGGAAGCGTGCTGCCGATGGCTGGGCCCTGTGCCTGCTGGCCATAGCTAGACGAGAGCCCTCCACCTGCATAAGCACTGCCGATGTTGGCTAGGTTCTGCAATGCGCCCGACCATGCAGCACCGCCAGCAAGCGCGCCGTTAGACGCCGCATCCGCTGCGTTCTGACCGGACTGGTTGATGTTGTTAACGGTGTTGGTCGCAGCACCCGCAACCTGCCCAATCGCCTGCTGGCCTTGGCTGGAGAGGTTCTGCAAGCCGTTGAGCCACGAACCAGACGACTGATCGGCCAGCGCCTGCCCCTTGGCCTGTAGCGCCTTCAAGGTGGCGCCAGACGCGCCTAGACCCTTGGCATAGGCCACGGAGCTGACTGAGTTAAGGCCAGTATTGAGGATATCCTGATAGCCGGTCGACCCGCGATAGGTAGCAAGTGCCGATGCTGCACCGCTATCGCCCTGCGTGCCGAGAAAACCGCCAATGAGATTGCCAGCCGCATTACCGCGATCAATCGTGGGCTGGTTAAGGCCCGTGATATACTGCTGGTTAGCCTGCAACCGCGCCTGTTCGGACTGCGCCTGCTGCTGCTGCCTTTTAGCAGCGCTCTTGGCAGCGCTCGACTGAACAACGCCGCCGATGATCGATCCACCGGCTGCAATACCGGCTGCAATGGCTACTGGTGGCATCTAGAGACCTTCCGTTACAAAATACTGCACGTCACCGGCGATTGCGTCTTGACCAAAGCCAACAGGCTTCAATCCCATGCGCCGGATATAACAAATCGCAGCCCGGTTGTACACTGACGGTTGCCCCCAGACGGTATGCCCGCCCTCTTTGCGTACATAGGCCAGCATATCGCGCCCCGTCTGCATTGCTTTGGCGCCCCGTGCATCTTTGCGCACCATCAGATGGCATTCATATATACCCGGTCCACGCCACACGAACATCGCGACAAAACCGCCGTCAACCAGAATGATGTTGCGCGGATCTTCACACCATGGCGTAAAATCAAGGTGATCGGGCGGATACATTGCGCCAAGAAACATAAGGGCGCGCACAGATGGATCGTTGCCAATCTCGTTTACAACTTCAGCGTCGGTTACGCGCTCGATCATTCTAGTGCCAGTTCTGGTTGACGTGGACGAACGAAGCCGGGGCGCTGCGGACCTTCGCCACCCTCAACCGTGCCTGTTGCGGGGATCATTACCGCACCGACGACATGCGTTGCGCCTGTCTGCGCGGGGGCTGTGGTAGATACGACATAGGTTACTGCGCCCCCCTCGCGGTCTGGATCGCTGTATGACACATAATCCGTATCACCTTCACCTGTGGCTGTAGCTGTTCCGCCAGCCACGGACACACTCGTTGCGGTTCCGCCATTAGCAGACGGATAGATGCGGGTGTGAGGGGCGATGGTGATGTTGATTGTGTCAGCCGTCAGCACCGACGTGGGATCGATGTAACTAGCCTGTAGCGACGCTTCACGGGCGTTTGCTGCTGCTGCTGCCGCGCTATCCCCCGCTGCTGCCGTTGCGGCGTCTGCCGCTGCCTGCGCGGCTTGAGTAGCGGCGTCCAGGTTGGCGAGCGCTTCCTGAATTAGCGGCAACTGCTGAATCTGCAAAACAGCATCACCTAGCGACTTCAGGATGTCGTTAAGCGTGCGCAGAAAGCTCGTGGTAGGCTTGCGATCTGTTTCAACGATCGGTTGCGCCTGCGTAAGCGTTGGGATGCGGAGGGGTTTTAGCGCCATGATTGGTTCGCAGCAGCACCAGCCAACCGGATGCGCTCCGGTCCGACGTGGCTAATCTCAACCGTCCGATAAGGCTGTTCAGGGCGTCCCAACCGATACAGCGAGCAAACATCGAACGGCGCGCGAACGTCCAGCACGTCGTAATAATCAGGATAGTCGTCCTGACCATCTTTCCAGCGAATGCGGATAGTGGTGTCGCTGGATGCGCCAATGCCCACGCTGATATTGTCATTCCGCTGCGGCTTTCCGAACAGCGCAATCGTGCCGGTGATAACCTTCTCGATCATCAACCCGTCATCTGTGCCGTTGGACGGATCCAGACGCCACACAGCGCCATCAACGGACGAACCGCATACCACTGAACCCTGACGGTCATATCCGACACGGGCGGCCCATTCGGTACGTCCTGACGTAGCGAACTCGGACCACGCCTGCGTCGACGCGTCGTAAGCAAAAGACCCTTGCCCCGGTATGCACAGGACGTAGAACTTGTGGCCGTCTAGACCGAACACCCAGGCGGATAGATCACCCCCCTTCTTACGAATGCGCTCAGCGATGCCGTTATCACTGACGACTTGGGGAACTGCGCCACCACGACACACCTCTCCATCATTTGACACCCACATGACCGAATTGTCAAATCGCTTTACCGTGTCGCGCGCCAAACAGCCGCGTTCGTAAATGCGACCCGTGACGCGCTGGAACGGCGCGTCGACATCGCCGGTCGACTGCCACGGTTCGATTGTGTCCTCGGAGAAGATCCAAAACTCGTCGCCCACGCGTCGGATAGCCACAGCCTTGTCAGGCGAAAACTCAGCCGTTGCGAAGTCGAGCGGGTCAACGGTCGTCGCACCGGGGACCATCCAGTAGAATTTGCCTGAGCGCGTCAGAATCAGCAGATATTGGTTGATCTGCTCGATATCGACCACTGTGCCCGCATCATCAGGTAGGATTAGCGGTGTAACACCTGTGCCATAAAGATACAGCGTGTTGCCGCCAAGGATCGCATAGACGAACGTGGTCCCGACCATCGGCGTGATACCGGTGCCTGCAATGGCTCCCTTGGCCGTGCCACCAGCGAACAACTGCCCGCCAGACACCGCCAGATCCTCGTCAGTCGACACCCGGTAGTCCATGCCACGGATAGGGCCTAGACCCAGCGTCAATGTGCGCGTGAGGCCGGGGCGCTGGATACGCAGGGTTCCATCGGGCGAGATGCCGGACTCGTCCTTCTCGACATACAGATTGCGCAGGATAGTTTCGGGAACGAAGCCATCCGTGCGCTGGTAGCTCTTAAGGCCCAAAGGTACAATTGGCATTACGGACCCTTAAAGAAAGACAGCCAAAATGCCCACCACGGCGAATTGCAACGCCATGGTGGGTCATTGGTTACTTGATCGGCTTGTTGGTTGGCCAATAACGCATGAGCATCACCTCCTTTCATGTTTAAACTGTCAGATTGTCGATATGAAGACCTGTAGTAGCCGAAGAAGAACCCAAGGCGCGCAGACCAATGGTTCCTGCCGCCGTGATCGCTGTATCGGTAACAGGTGCGATTACTGTCGTGCCATCAAGGGTCACGCTAATGGAGGAGCCGGTCATAATCAAACCGACTTCAACGGAAACGCCTGCGCCCAGCACATAGGCAAAGAAGCCGATGACGGTAAACGTGCCAGCGACTGTTTTGCCAAGGTAAATGCCTTCGCCGTTAGGCCCAGACTTCTGGTAGCCGCCCTGATAGTGAGTGCGCGTTGTGCCAGACGTCGAACCACGGCCAAGAACCCATGCGGCGGTCTGGGTAACAACGGTAAGGCACTTGACCGTACCCTTAACCGTATAGTCGGCGGATGCCGGAACATAGCTGGATAGATAGGCAGCACCAGTCGCGTTAGAAGTCGTGGTATATGTCTCGTTGTTAGCAATAACAAGCTGGCCAATAACTGCTGTCCATGTCTGGCCTGTATTGGACGTGTGCGCCGTCAAGTCGGTGCCGTCGGTGCCGGTGAAGGTGTCAGAGAACGATGGTGACGGCGTGGGCGTGGGAGTCGGAGTCGGAGTCGGAGTCCCACCCGGCGGTGCAACAATCACTGCACCGCCAAGATTGGGCTGCAACTGACGCCCGTTTGGCAGGCCATCCGCCGTGTAAGTGTCGTAGAGCATGTTTGCAGCCGCCGTCGTGCTGGACGGATCAGGGTGACGCAGCCAATGGACATCGAGCGCCTGTGATCCGCCGGGATCGACAGACAGAGTAATAACAGCCTGCGCGCCGCTGGCGGTCAGACTTGCGATCGCGAGCGCACTTGCAGACGTACCCGCATTGTAAACCGTGAAGCGGTTTGAAGGATTGCCGACCATTGCAAGCGCGCTGGAGGCCGTAACGGTGATTGCAGTCCCAACGCGCGTTGCGCCCGTGATCGTGGGACCAGTATCCGTAGCGGATGACATGGCGCGGTGGAGATGGCGGGCAAGAACGATGTTGCCCGGCTGCCCCTGGTGTACCGAGTCTTCAAGGTTGATGTCGTGCGGCTCAAGATAGACCGCGTTATTCGCTGCCGACCAATCCGACGCCGCCTTACGGATCGTCTGCACGCTTGCTGTCGTGCCCGCACCAGCAGACGTGCGCGTTGCCATAGCCGTAACGTATCGCTCGAACGATGAGCCACGTGCGGCATTGCGGGCGGCAAGGTCGCCGAACACACCGGTTAGACCTGCCTGATAAGCTGCGGCGCTAGTACCAGCGCCCGCATCGTCGCCGCCCTGATGCCAATAAAACGCTTCGAAGCCGCCTGCCGCATCAAGAACGGCACGCAGTTCAGTGTTGTTCGCTTGCCCAGGCTGCCAAGCGGCAATCGCCGTAGAGCCGACCGCGTGCCCGATCGCGCCACAGTTGACGCCCTTGTTTGCAATCTGACGACGCAGCATCTCCGAAACGAAAGTGCTGTCGTATGCGCCGCCATCTACTGGCACCGCCCATGCTGGCGTCGTCAACGTGCGGGCCGTGTCGGTGTAGCGGGCATAGACGGCGCTGTTTGGATCAATTGTGACACCAAGCGATGCGTTCGTGCCCGCATAGGCTGGCATCTTGGCAAACTGGCGTACCGCCTGAGACTGGCCCGACATGGCGATAAGCCGCCCCATGCCGACCAGCACGGTGCCATTCTGCCACGTCGTGCCATCGGCGGAAAGGTCGAGATAAAACCAGCCTAGCCGTGCATCTACGTTCGGAATGTTAACAGTCTGCGCGCCGGTCGCAGTGGTAGTAGCTGCAACCCAAGATGCCTGAAGGATGGAGCTATTCTCTGCTCGCACGCGGGCATAGATGCTGCCAGCTGTGGACACATCCAACGCTACAGGAATAGTGCCCTGTCCGTTACTCTGACCACCGCCCGTCAGTGTCGATCGCTGATAAATGCGGTTTGCAGACGCGAGCTGCGTCATGGTGAACGCGCTTGGAGTAGGAGTAGGAGTAGGCGAAGGGGCTGGTGTAGGTGTAGGTGTAGGTGTAACCGTCCCGCTCGATACGCCCACTGCAATCTGCGTGATGTTGGGCGCGTTAATCGCACCGCTAACACCGTTAGGATCCTCAACAAACGTGATGACCTTCGGGCCAGCCGTCGTAAAAAGGCCAGACAGCAGATTATCATTCAGGCTCAACACCGTGCCGTCATCTGCCGTCACATTGACAGGCTGTCCAGGCGAAAGACCACTGACATTGGCGAAAAACAAAGTGCCAGCCGTAAATGCAGTCGACGAAAGCGAAACTGCCCTAAGCGAAAACACTGGCTCACCCGTCACGGCCTCAATCCGATTGACGAGATTATTGATGGTGTTCGTCAGTCCCGTGATACGGCTATCTACAAACCGCTTGTAATCATCGAACTGCTCGGCAGGAGTTGCGCCAGCTGTAATGCCAGCCCCCGTTACAGACAGAGTACGCCCCTGTCTGGACACGATGATGCGATCCCCGGGTTGGAGAATGTAACCATCGGGGTAGGCTGAAATTCGGCTCATCGAATACCCCTTAAACGTCGGAACGTGCGATTGCGACTACTGACACGGATGCACCTGAAGGGCTACCTCCAAACACATTAAACCCTGTGAGCGATGCTGCCAAGCTATTTACGCCTGCAACCACGGTACCCAGAATTGCTAAAACACTCATTTGTGGCTGCGCTGGCAAGGCTTGGCTGCGATAACCTTTGATTACACAGCCTGTGTAGACACCGTTTGACATCACAAACGACTGCACAACGCAAACCAATGGCTGCGCACCATTTGCGTCAATCTCAGTAATAGAGAAACCCGGCTTGTTCGCGAATGACCGTGTAAACATCACCGTAGCCGTGCCATCAGCCGCTAGGGTGGCGTAGGTCGTACTGGTCAGGCGCGGATGACTATGGCCCATCTGCGCGAACTGGCTGACATCCGTGCCAGGAGAGCCACCCGGAGACTCAGAGCTAGGCGTGACCACAGCGGGTTTCGGCATGGCGTCGAAGACCGGCGTTAGATCAACCGGCGCAAAGACGGACTGATCTGCCATCAGTAGGTCTCCGCGACCGTAACGGTCTGCGTGGCAGACACTGCGATCCCGAACAAAGCGCCCGTGTAAGGCAGCGTGATGCTTGCGCCTACACCAGCGGGGAGCAACTGGCCAGTGGTTGCCGTAACGGCGCTGGTAGGGCCTACATACACCTGCTGAGAGCCGGTCTTGTTGGTGACGGTGATAGCGTTTCGGCCCGTGCGAGCGGCAACAATCTGCGTTGCGGTTGTAGCTACGTCGACCTGCTTCGTGGCTAGTGTCGAGGATGATGCTACTGGCGTTGTCGTACCGCCGCCAGCAGCGGACAACGGTACAAAGTTACCTTCCAGATCCGTAAGATATACGGGGCGGGACAAGGTATTCGAAATAGAGCCCTGCGCCATCAGAAATACACTCCTACTGTTTCACTACGCTCCATACCAAAGCGGGTTACCAGAGAAGTCTTGAAACGCATAGACGCAACAGCCGTTGCTTCGGGAATATCCGAGCCAAACTGGTCCGAAATCTCGATGGCAAGGCAAGATGCAAGCCCGTTAAGATCGGCATAAGAACGGGGCGCTTCATCATCGAGCGTCAACCCGTCAATCGTCTGCCACATCTTCACAGCGCCGTCGTAGAGGTATGTCTGAGTACGCCCACCGCACAGGTCGCTAATGACAATAGCCGAACCATCACGCGGGGGCTTGGCGTTCCACATTCCCCGCCGCTCAACCAGCGGATCCGCCAGAATTGCGCCGTTGTAATCGTCCAGGATGGGGTTACCTTCACCATCCAAAATAGCATCCCACACAAGGGAATTAGTGCCAAAGTCATGCCGCCAGACCCCATCAGCCGACAGGCGAGGCAGTGTGACGGACGCAGCACCTTCACTCTCACGGATAACGCGCTCATTCGGGCGGGCGCAGTAATCCTCCGTTATAACCACGTCAACGAGCCGCCCCGATGCACCAGAGGCTATCCACCCCAGATACATCGAGCGCAGCGCGTTGAGCGTATCCACTAGGTCAGTGGCGCGCGCATCTCTTCCAGACCCAACCACGCCCAACTTACGCAGGGCGAGATTGCAGACGACGCGCGCCAGAGCCACCTTACTTGGTCGCGTCTACGAGCTTGCCGCGCAGGGTCTCAAGCGAGGGATTACCCTGCACCGTGATACCATACGTGCGCAACTCAGCCTTGATAGCAGCCTTCTCGGTGCCTTCTTCGGCACGTTCGCGCTGCTCTTCGGCGCTAGGCTCATCGATTTCTACGACATATGCCTTCTCATTGTCGACGGCGAACGTGGGGTTGTCGTGGATCGCATCGAACATCGCGTGGCCCTTGGGGACAGTCACCGACTGCCCCTTCACGAACACGAGATCCCCCATGCGGACGATCTGCGAGGCTGGATCTTCGTCACCCAGCCACACCGCCTTAAACCCACTCATGCGGGATTCTCGATAACGCCGTTCAGTTCGGCGGTGATCGAACCCGTTGCGCTGGTGGTAGCGCCACGCACCGTCAGGATGACATTGGTGAACGCCGCATTGTTGAAGTTGCGGCCCTTGACGTCAAGGACTGCGACCTGACCTGCCGCCGCTGCCGACGTGGCACCGAAGTACCGGGTAGAGTCGGCTGCGTCACCAAGCTCCACCGTGACACCCGCACCAAGCGCGTCCCACTTCATGAAGCCGCCCTTGACCACGAAGTTACGGTGAACACGGAACATCAGCACCGTATCATTAACGGCAACTGCACCCGCCGACTGCGCGCCGAGCGTGAACGTACCAGTCGAGGACTGGAGGCTGCGGCCGTCACCCGTCGGACCCGAAACCGGATACGTGGGTGCGGTCATCTGAAGCGATCGAAACTGAGCCATTGATTTTATCCTTTCATGCCAGTATGGTGTTCACTTGAACCCATACGGAGGCTGTTGTGGAAATCTGGAAAAATGTAGAGCGCGGATACCAAGTCTCTAGCGATGGCAGGATCATTGGCAGAAGCGGCCGCATCATTAAGGGCAGTAGAGATAAGGACGGTTACGCCACTATCTCCGCTGATACCCGAACTCCGCATGTCAAAACCCTCAAGGTTCACCGATTGGTAGCCGAAGCATTCATCGGTATCATTCCCGAAGGGTACCACATCAACCACATCAACGGAATCAAAGATGATAACCGTGTCGATAATCTCGAAATTGTTACCGCCCAAGATAACGTCATCCATGGTTACAGAACCCTCGGTAGGATCGGCAAGAATGCAAAACCCGCCAAAGGTTCTGGCCATGGTAACGCTTTGCTCAATGAGCAATCCGTCAAAAAAATCCGCGCCAGCTTCCCCGCCATGAGCACCAAGAGCATTGCCACCGCCTACAATGTAAGCGTGAGCACCATTCAAGGCATCATAGGGCGGAGAAGCTGGAAACATGTAGATTAAGCCAGCGCAGGCACGGCGGTTACAGAAAGTACAATGCCGTACTGGACGCCGCCGTAGCTGGTCTTCTTGACGCCGCGCAGTTCCTCGATTGCGACGGCGGGACGGAAGCCATAATCTTCCGTGTAGTCGGTGCGTGGCTGCGGGGTCTGGCCAATGCCAACCGCGATAGCCGACTGACCGCACAGGAAGCCCATTGCCAGATCCGCACCACCCGAACCGGCGCCTGCAAGCAGAAGCTGGTCAAGTTCAGGGACTTCGCGGATGATGACACCCTGGTACATCAGATCGCCGTCCTGGAACATCGGATTGCTATCGACGCCCCCGGCTTCGCGCGGACGCGACGAAGTGTTGATGCTGACGATCGTTGCATCCTGCGAGATAAGGCCGAACTCACGGCTACCCACAAAATACACGTACCACTCGCGGCCCGCCGTCATGTCGGCACGGAAGGGGCGAATGTTGGTCGTCATGCCGGTTGGGCCGACAGGTGCGCCGCCAGCGTTCTTGGCGATGGTCTTCAGCAGGCGGATATGCGCTGCCGAGGACTGACCACTTGCCTGCGACACCGTACCCAGCGACGTTGCCCAGTTGCCCGACGCCGTGTTGGCGCGTGCGTTACCGAACACGATACGATCGCTGTTGTTCGTCAGGTAGGCATTGCGCTGTGCTGCCGTCGAGAAGCCGTAAAGCACGGTCTGATCGGTGCCGGGGAGGCCCTGGTTGTCGAGCGCGCCGGGGATGACAACCGATGCAAACTCGTTGATCACGTCGTCACGAAGCGACTCGGTGCACCAGTCGCGAAGCTGCGGCTTGGCTTCGGCAAGCAGGTTGATTTCGGTGCGAAGCTGCGTCGACTTCGGAACCTTGACGGCGTTACGACGCCAATCGACCGTGACAGCCGTATTGAACAGGCCCAGATCGGTTTCGTTGCCCTTCAGGATTTCCGAGCCACGAACGCCGCGACCCTTGATGCGGGTGATCATCGGGAAGTTGATCGTATCCCCGCCCTTGTCCTTGAACTCATTCATCATACGGATGATGCTGGTGTTCTCGGTGCCCATGTAGGGGAACAGGGCATTTGCACGGATGTATTCGCGCGTAAGAGTCTCGCTCCACTTCTGGACTGCGAGCGCGCCTGCAAGAACGACTTCTGCCATGGTAGGCTACCTTTGAAAGATAGCGCTAAAGTCTGCCGGTGCTGCTGGTTCCTTGGCGCTGATCGGGCTTGAGTCCGAGGCGATGGAACGTGGCGGCATGGCGGTCTTCGGCGCCGGTTGTAACGTGGCCGCGACAGGCGCGACCGCTGCGGGTGCCGGTACGCCAATGATCCCCGGATTCTTGCTAATGTAGTCCTTGACGAAATCGTCAATGCTACGGTCGCCAATCTGTGAAACAAGGCCGTCCCGGTCGTGCTGCTTCACGATCCAGCCGATAGGATCCGGGTCTCGCATATATCCAGCGGCGAATACGGGATCGGCTTCTGCCTTGGCCCTCGCCCACTCGACTGCCTGCGATACCTTCTCCTCGCCGTGAGCCTGCTTTGCAAACCGGTCACTCATCTCAAACCGTACCTGTGTGATACGCTGGTCAACAAGAGCCTGTTGCGCCGCTGCAAATTCGGCGGGTGAATCGTAAGGATCCGGCATTTCTGGCTGGACAGGCTGCTGTTGCGATTCAAACTGACGGATACGCTCTTCAAGGCTCCGTCGCTTATCACGCTCGTCCATCAAAGCGGCGATGGGAATAAACCCAGGCTCCGGCTTCTCAGGGGCAGTATGCTCATGGACTTCAGGTGCTACCGGCTCGGGCGGGATTGCCTCTGCTACGGGTTCCAATACTGGTTCAGGCGCGATTACCTCAGGTTCAACCTGTGGGTCTTCGGGAAATGTCTGATCCAGAAAATCCGCCATGCTTCGTCTCCTTAGGTCGTATCGTGACCTTCTCCGCAGCGCCCGTTACATCCTCGGCGGCAGGTGTGGTTTTGGCAGGTCCACTAACCTGATCGCCCGAACCCGGCGGCGGTACGGTATCCTGATACCACTCCTCGTTTATTGGTTCAAGACCAATAAAGCCCCCTCCTTAGTGCGTTGGCATAGCCGCGAGTAATACCGAAGCGTGCGGCAACTTCAGCGCCAGAGCCTGTTGCAGAGCGTATTTCAGCAATCAACTCGGGCGAGAGTTTAGCGCGCGGGTTTCGGCTACCTGCCTGATCCTGGATCCTACCGCGCTCCTTTCTCTCAGCCATGTTGCGGGCGTGGTCACCCTCGGACAAGTGCTTCGGGTTGCAGCATCTTGGGTTGTCGCAACTGTGCAAAGCCATATCCCCGACAACTCCGTCGCTTACGGTGGCGAGGGCAATTCTATGAGATTTGTATATTTTGCGGTTGTGTCCGAAGGAGCCGTACCCGCCTCGCGATGAAGATCGAAGCCAGTGCCAGCATTCGTTCTCTGAGCCGATTTCTACGTTAGCCCAAAATCTATCGATGACAGATTGCGGCCATTCGGTTATGTCAATCTTAGCCATTGCGAGTCCCTTCGCGTGGTTAGGTTCCGGAGCGGTGCAGGAAACACCCTCCGGAAACCGTTATAAATCAATCTTGCAAAGCTATCAACGGATTGAGGCCCAAAGCGCCATAAAGCTGTGCTTGCGTCATATCCGCCTCAGCAGCAGTCTTATGCGCGGCGGCAGTTTTCTGTAGCGTACCTGCCTGCCTCTCCTCAATAGCGGCAGCAGTTTCAGCACCGTCAATCTGCTTCTTCTGCTCAAGTGCGGCGGTTAGTTGTTGAACCTGCTGCGTCAATTGTGCGACTTGGTTCTGCTCGCGCTCTTGAGTGAACTTGTCGAGCTTCTCAATAATGCGCGTCTTGTCGTCGAGAGGCGATATCTCCAGCATGACCTTGAATTCCGGCGTCGTTACAGCCTGAAGCCCGCCCGCGTTGGTGACCAAGCTAACAAGCTCAGCCCACGTTTCTTGCGCAAGGTTAGCCGTGTCAGGCGTCGTATCCAGGATGATATCAACCTGCATCTCTGCAAGGCGATTCTTGTAGCCGACAATGCCCTGCGCCATCTGCACCATAGGCTGCCCCGTCATCGGATCCATGGCGGGCTGCCCCGTGGCTGGGTCCATCATCATCTTCGGAGCCATGCCCATCTCAGGCTCATTCACCTGCAAGAACTCCATAGCCTTGGGATCGTCAGTAGTCCGCACAAACCATGGCTCATTCTTGAACTGCCGCGCACGGTCCCACATGGCCCGGTAGCAATCCAACTCCCACGATGTCAGGCGAGCAAGCGGACGTGCCAGTTCGGTCAACCCGGCCTGCTGCGACACCAGACGAGCACGGCCAGACTGAGACGCGCCATCCTGGCGACCAAGCACAGCAGGCGTTGGCCCCATTCGCTCGATTTCGTTCTTGGCCTCCTGCATTCGCATCAGGTTGGCGCTGGACTGTTCCGCTGTCGAAACGATAGCCCAGCCAGCCGGAATCACACCGTCAGCCTTAGCGGCCTCCATGCGTGCAATGTCCTGATCAACAGGAGGCGCCGACGGATCGGTTTGCTGCACCTGTCGACTGTTCATCAAATGCAGGGAACGAGACCGGCTTGCATTTACCTCATCCTGGATCGGAATCATGTCCTGTATAGGGCCATACCGCCAGTTCTTCGCATCAACGTAGCAGCTAACCGCCTTGATCGGGTTGTCGGGCCGCTGCTTGTCATCAAGGTACGGCGAGGGACCATATTCCAACACGCCCGACGCGATGTAGACAATGCGCTTCCACTCGCCGTCAATGACGCGGTATTCCTCGACCACCAGCACACGACGGCGGCGGGTATTGATCCAGCCAGCGCCCTCGTCGCCAGTGTCCTCGAACTTGTCCGACCCGAACATACCGACGCCATCAGGCTTCAGCGGGTCACCTAACTTATCGATCCGCGCACGCCACTTCTCCATGACCTGTTCGGCGTCCATCCACTTCGCCATGCCCATGTAGCGAGCGTCGGCGAAGTCATTGCGGCGGCTATAGCGGTCTGCGTAAAACTCCTTCCACCGGATCTGCGTGGCGACGATCCTGTCATCGTCCATCTCGATAATGACCGCGCCCGTGCCTTCCACTAGGAACGACTCAGCCACCTCCATCTTCACATCGCCAAAGTCGCAGTCGTCGGCAACGTACCGTAGAACCTTGCTGGCAACGTCCGCACTGTCCTGGTCGTCTGGGTTGCGTGGATATGCCTGCGGATCGCTCCGTGCCGCCTCCAGGACGCCTAGGATGCCGTTGATGGCAGGACGGATGCGGTTGGTGTAGATTGCAGGCTGATTGCGCGTCTTGAGCGTTGCGCGGACCTCGCTCGACAACTGACCCGGACCATCGAAATAGTCCCGCGCCTTCTGGTTGCGCTGCGACATACCACCATCTTCAGCCGCACGCGCATCGTCGAACCCCTGACGCAACCGCTCGATGCTAGGCGGTGTGCCCTTGATGTATTCGGGCAGGGTTTGGGTCGCGCCGGTTAACGCGATGCCGTCTTTGTTGTCGTCATCAAGGATCATGCGAGCGCTCCGGGCGGGTATTCTGGTACCTGTTTACGCTACTTGCGTGTCATGGGCTAGTGGGGTAAATGTCAAGTCGTTACGGCGGCGTAGCTCAGTTGGATAGAGCGCTGGCTTGGTGAAAACCTAACGGGTCTTGCATGGGTTCAAATCCCATCACGTCGTAACACTCACCCCCAAGCTGAAGATGATGGCTGCGGGCGTCGGCGGTAGTCACCATCGGGCGGGTTGGTGGATACAGCCTTTACCTTGACGATCGCAGGGTGCGCCATGTCGATAGCGCGGCCAATGTTAGCAGCCGCGTCAATCTCATCGTCATGCTTGCCAGCCGGAAACTTGCGGTACTGATCCAACACTTCTTCGCCCATCGGACCGATAGGGATATGCACCTCACCCATCGCCGCCTTGGCTTGGAATGCCTGCGCCTTGGTTGCCTTGTCGCCGCCTGCCGTTGATAACGGCTCGATACGGCAAGGCACACGGTGCATACGCATGGAAGCCGTCACGAATGCAGCAACCGACCGCCAGTTATTGTCCGCCTCTGGAAACCAACACAGCGGCTTCCATTTCTTGATTAGGGCCAGCGCGCCTGTATCGGCTAACGTCTGCTGACCAGTCAACGGATCAAGCTTAACACCCATGGCAACGTCGATTGTGGCCTGAGCACGGTGACCATCGAGAAGCCAAATATGTTGATGTTCGTCGATGCCCCAAACACGGAACACGTTAAAATCGTTCTTCTCACCCCCACCCGGTGCGTGATCACTCGTCATGTAGATGTTGAGCGCGGTAGGACGATCGGCCAGCGAGAACCGCTTGAACCAATCAGTTTTGAAGAACGTACCTTCGTCCGCTGTCGGCTTCTGCTGGTACAGGCTGGTCCATGTCCGTGTATTACGCTGGAACGGCGCCCAATGCTCATGGCTGAACCACTCAGGCCACAGCGTCTCGCCTATAGCGCGCTCCAGAGGGTCGTCGTCGCGGTCTGCGATAGCAGGCAGGCAGATTACCTCCCACCAGCGCCCATCACGCCCGTAGAACGCCCCTGACTGCCCATCCCAATCTTCAGGAAGGATGCGACCAGCCGGGTCGTCGGAGTGCCAGCGTGTGAGGATCATGATCTGCGGCGAGCCTGGGATGAGACGCGAGCAGAAATCATCCGTATAGGCGTCCCACGTCGTGTCACGGATCACCTGAGACTCTGCCGCCTGTCGTCCCTTAATAGGGTCATCCAGCACGCCCAGCGCACCACGGTTACCCGTCAAGCCAGACAGGATACCGCCAGCCATGTATTCCGAGCCATTCTCCAGCGCCCATTCGTCAGCCGCTGACTGGTCGGACCGCAGCGCGCACGACGGGAATATGCGGTTAAAGCCCGGGGTCTTGATGAGCTGGCGAGCGCGACGCCCCTGCTTCTTCGCAATGTCGCTCGCATAGCTGGCGAGGATCACGTTGCGCTTGGGTTTTGCCGCCATGAACCACGGCACATACACCACATCAACATAGGTAGACTTAGCTGAACCTGGAGGCATCAGCACCATCAGGTTAGGAACCGCTGGCGTGCCAAGCAGCTGGAGCTTCCTCAGCAGCAACGCATGATGGCTCGCAAGCTTTGGCTGATGCAGTTCGGTAAACCGCGCTTCGTCTGGATCTTCGCTAACCGGGACAGTTGGAATGTCCACAGAACAAGCAAAGTCCGCGACGTAGCGGCGGGCTAGTTCGTCGCGGGCTGCTTGGCGGTCGTCAAGAGTTAGGTGCATTGCGCGGTATTACATCGGTGATCCACTGATTCACGGTGCCGGCCACCTTTTCGCGGATAATGCAGTTCTGGCTAAGACCAGCACCACGGTCGCAGCATTCCTTTGGCGTGAGGCAACCACCATTCTTGCACGACAAAATACGGTCATTCATGATTCATCTCCCAAGCCTGCAATTTCGCGCAAAGACCCTTCGGACAGCTTGCCAACAGCAAGGGCTTTGACTTCATGCTTTATAGCCTCGCCATCGGGGCCACTAAGTTCTTTCGGAAGGATGGACGCGACAATCTTCACATAATCGCCTGGACGCTCATCTCTCATATCGATGATGGCTTTTACGCCATTAGTGTTCCAATCCGCCAGCAATGCGTCAATGAATGCTTCACCAAGTCTTGCACGCGCGCCCTTAGGACGTCCAGCGGGATTGCCAGACTGACCGGGCTTGAATCGGGTATCCCTGATTTCGCCTGTAACTTCAGGATTCTCCATATCTCTCACTTAACCCCAAACGCCCGAAGCATCAAGTGGGCGGTCATACTTGATCCTCATGCGTGTAATCAATACCATCTCGGGGCCCATGCTGGCCATTTGGATGGCTAAGCGAAATAGCATCTGTAAGTGTATATCGTCCTGCATCAGCTTTTGACAATGTATAACCCTGCGCGCTCGGCCTATAAAAAATACCATTCTTGCGAATGAGATATTCCGCTCTATTCGTGATCACCACGGCCGAATCCCCTCATGACATCCACCACGCCCGCAAGTGACGCGATCCTTTGCGATTGCGGGGGTGGCGATAAAGATGATGGCGATAGCTAATAGAATCTTTCTCATACACCGCTACTCATGCTGGAATGACGTTCTGCATCGTAATAACGCTTAAAACTAGGATCAATTCTGTCCGTTACTTCGATTGACAGCCGGGGTAAAAAGCCTGGGTCAATCCGCATTATGACGCGAACAAGGAAACCGCATAACCTAACTCGTGTCATCACTTGCCTTCCTTTTCGAGTTGGCGCCCGCGAGCGAGAGCGGCGAGCGCAATATCTTCGTCCGAAGCATTATTCATCGACTCGACCAAAATCCGTGCCTCGGTAATATCCGGGTTCTCTGCCTCAGCTAGAATACTTTTGGCGGTTTCGATCCAGTTAGCTGCGAAGTGCGGGCCAACATCTTTTGGATCTACTTTTGCCATTGACCTCCAGCTGTCCAGCATATGCGCCACCATCCTATCCTCCAGCGGCGTGCGGGTTGGGGTGGTCTGATAGCAGGAATGCGTGGCGGAGAGGCGAATGGCGGTAACACACTTCCAGTCACCGGCAGACCACCCGCCATGCCTTGTGACGGGAATCATGCCATCCTCTGGCCGATCCATAGAATGTCTGTACTCCATGGCATCATCATCCTCAAGCCACTCAGGCCGAACCCCATCAACTTTAATCTCAGGTCCGAATTCCATCTCAAATCTCCCTATTGCGTATATGCACGAACTCGCGGTATATGTCCAGCGTCGCGATGTTTCATCTCCATCGACGGCGCCAATGATCCGGGTTGAGCGGCTTCTCCCTAAGCTGACGCTCCCCGGATTTTTTGTGTCTACGTGAGAGCACTGGCGACCAATGCCTTGCCTTTCTCGGTCAGCCAACCGGTTCGCAGAGAAACTCCGCATTCCAACAGCCCACGACGTTCAGCCCGCTCCATAGCCCGGAAACAGACTTTCCAATGCTGCTTGGTTTCCGTTTCGAGAATATCGTAAGGCCAAAGTTCGAAATTCGATGCGCGAGCCTTTGTAACAGCCTGAAGAACCTGCACGTCGCTAATGTCTTTCATCGCCATCTCAACTCTCCTTATCAAAAACAACCGGCCACACCCCACTTCCCAACCGCCGCCACAGCAACCCCTCCATACCCTTGAGGCTAACCCCCACGGACCGCGCAGCCTCCTCACGGTTCGCGCCCATGCGGGACAGGGCTAGGAGCTGGTGGTAGCGGTCGTTGGCGGCGTTGGCGTGGGTCATGAAACGACGCGGTAAGCTACGATATCTTCCCGATTGGCGGACCAATCGTGCTTGAACCAAGCCACCTCTGATGCAGCACATGTTTCAGTTACGCCGCTTCGATATTTAACCTCAACGATTTCATCTGGAGCGCCGTCCCAGTCGCCTCCATTCCATTCAATCCAATCGATCATCTCAATCTCTCCATTCATGCCCATACGGGCGGGGTGTTAACCGAACTTGGCCTTTAGCGCTTCATACCGATTGCGCTCGCGTTGGTCCGCATCACGCGCAGCCCATTCGCGGAGCGCCATTTCGTGCTCGGTTTCCATGCGCTCTCCACTGAGATACGCGCGGGCGTAGGTATCGCCATACTCGTAATCAGTCTCAATTTCGAGTTCCAGGTTCGTGTAGCCCTCTGCCTCGTATCGAGCTTTGTGTCCCTGAAGCACCGCAATAGCCCTGTCGATACCCTCGCTCAGCTCATGGGCAATGTTTTCTATCACTACCCGTTTCATCTTTGGCGTTGCCATCTCGTATCTCCCTATCGTGTTAGAATGCCCTTCAGACCGCCTCCTAGGGGGTCTACAGCCTCATTCGGGGGTTTTGGGTGTGGTGGTTGGGGTATCTGGCACTGCAAGGCCCTCACGAGCAATCTGACGCAAGTCCGAAGCGTCATCCCAGATATTATCCGCAGCGATCAACACCAGAGCCCTTTCCATCCGAGCCATCCTCTCCTTCACCGCCAGCCGATGCTTGGCCGTGCGTTGTGTGGTTGTCAAAGCCATTTCGAATTCTCCTGGAATACCGCAAGCGCAAATCCGCGTGGTGTTTCTGATCGTATCTGCTTGGTCTTGGCAGACTTGCCACCAAGCTTGTGAAACTGTGTCGAGAAGCCTTCAGGGCGCTCCACCGGCTTCATGGCTGGTTTGATGAAACCCCCACCGCAGCGAATGCCGGTTTTCTTAGGGTAAGCATCACGCGGCGCAATGTACTCAGGCCAGCGGGGGTGCACGTCATCCTCGGGCAGATACCCGCCATAGTCAGACGGATGAAAATGAAAGTCCGGCTTGCGCCACATGGTCGACAGCACTGACACGGGGTTCTCGTGCATCCATGCGCAACCGACCTCCGATGCCAGCCGCTCAACCAGCCGCGCACGCTCACAGGCAATACGCTGGCATTCGGGGTTTGCGGCAAGCTTCTTGGCGAAGTGCAGCGAACCGGACACCGCCACGTCATCGCACGGGCTGAAAGAGAACATGATCGAAGGGCGAAGCGACTTGATGAACGGCCACTGCGCATAATCGTCCAGATCCGCGTAGTGATACATAATCAGGCCACCGCCTTCGAAATATTCCGTTTCCTTGTCGGCGTTGAGAATATCGAAGCAGTGGACGGCATATCCCGCTTCTGCCCACGGGCGCCCCATGTTACCGGACTCGTCGAACAGGCTGACGATGTTGCGTGTCACGCCAGCATCTCCGAACCCATACGAACCCGAGCAGCGCGAAAAGCCTCGGCACGCTCTGCGGTAGCAAACGAAAACTCGTCAGCCTGCCCGCGCTCATTCACAAACCGGACGTTGGTGCCAGCGGCCTCGCGCTTTGCCTTAACCCGTGCTGCCAGTGCGTTCATCATGTCGGTGGTCATCTCGTATCTCCCTAATGTTCGTAACGAATACGCCTGCCCGTTCGTCACGTCAACCCCCAATTTTTCTCACCCGCGATGGAGGCGGAGGTATGCGGCTGCGTGGTCCGGGTTGATGCCGTAGCGCGCAGCCACCTTTTGCGGGTCTGCCTTTGCGACCTTATCGGGTTCAGCCTTCAGCATTTCGATTATGAAGGCGGTCAGTGGCATCTGCATTATTTGGCACTTTCCAAAAAAGTGGCGGGGTTTTTGGCCCCGCCTTCTACTCACCAGGGAATTTCGTCGTCTAGGTCGGTCGGCTTCGGTGCCTGTGACTGCTGCGGCCTGCTATTTCCGCCCCCGTATGACTGTCCCCCGCCAGACCCAGCACCATCGCGTTCCCTAGGCTCCATCAGGATAAGCTTAGCCTGTCCATCCGGTCCAGGCATCGGCAGGGCACTCAGCAGAATGCTAATCTTGCCATCCTTCTCGAACGCCACGCCCAGATTGGTCCAGCTCGTTTTCTTATTGCCGTCCCGGTCGTTGTATTCGCGAGGGGCTGATACGTCATAACGCTTGGTCATTGTTTTTCCTTTTTGTGATTTCTGATTTTAAGCCTGCATCGCTAGGGCATTTTGCTCCACCTCTATCTATCACCTCAAATCCGGTCTGCTCCACTTGCTCCACCCACCACCTCCCATAGGGAGGGAGGTGGTGGTGGAGCAAGTTTACAGGTTGCTTCTTGCGCCACCTGCTCCACCTTGCTCCACCTGCCTTTTTTTATAGTGGAGCAACTACATCTCAACCCACTTTCCGACGACCACAAACTTGCGTGACCGACGCTGTTTATCCTCTTTGTCGACCACCTCCAAGGCCCCTTCTTTGATCCAGACTTTAATGAAGCGAGCAATCTTTTTCCTGTCCTTTTCCTCGCTATGATCCATCAAGAGCGCGTGTGAGACTGGAATGCCCACCCATTCATTGGACTGGATATTCTCGCGCCATTCGCCTTCGGCTACGGCTTTCTGCACCCGGTAAAGGTGGCTGGCGGTCATTCCCTCGAATAGATCGGGCGGTGTCCACGAACATGCGACGCCGACGCTATCACCGTTCTCAAGATCGACGTTGTTCATGCGATACCAGTCGCCGCCTTCAGGTGGGGCAAGGTTCGCCTTGTCGTTGTCAACGCGGAAAAAGAATCGACGTTGGTCTTCGTCGATACCAAGGTTCTTTGCCTCTTCGGGTGTCATCCGGTTATAAACCAGCACAGACCGGGCCTTGCCAATTAGTGCCGATGCACCGCGCGCGCTATCGGCGGTTGCCGCGTCCCCGTTTTGCTTCCTGACGTGGTGGACGAGGTTGATCGATGCTCCGGTTCGCTCTGCCACCACGTTCCATTCGCGCGCGACAATATCAATTGCGTTGTTGTCGTTCTCACTAACCGCGTGCGAGCTGACGAATGGGTCAACCTGAAGCACGTCGATCCCGCGCGCCAGCATTTCTTCAATAAGCGCGTCGATCACCGGCCGAACGATCATGGCGCCGCTCGGGCCTTCCGTTGCCATCACCAGCGGTTGATCGCGTCCACTGTCGACAAACAGGCGTCCGTCAATCTCTTCGGCCTTGATATTGAATAGCTGTGCGGTCGCGTGAAGACGGCGCTCGATTTCGTCGTGCGGATCCTCCAGGTTCCACATCCAGACCTTTAACGGGCCTTCTGGCAATCCCTTGTTGTAGAGGTCGCGTCCGGTCGACATCGAAAGGGCTTCACCGATCTTGAGCGACGATTTACCGACGCCGCCAGCAGCGACATCCAGCGAGACGAACTTGCGCAGCAGATGCCTACCGTAAAGCCATTCGCGCCGGGGTATCTCAGCAGTAGGACGCCACGTAAATGGTGTTGCCTTCACCAGTCGATCGGGCGCGCTTTCCGCCCTGAATTCATCGTTTACGATCCTTAGCTTTGCAGGCGGCGGCTCAAAACTCCAGCCGTCATCCTCCGGTGTACGCTCTGGGAGTGAATCCCAATACTTGTTCAGGTTGTCTGGATCGTCCATGTCATCCATGCCCGCCATCACTTAGGCTCAGAATAAGCCTCCTATATTTCGTAGGGACATCGTCCCCCAAGCTGCCATTTTCGATGCGCTGCACCGTGCGGATGCCTACGCCAAGAAGGGCCGCAACTTTACGCTGCGACCCCATTTCTTTACGTAATTCGGCAAATGCGGTTCTTGTCATATGCGCATATTGGCGCATATGCCAATTGGCGTCAACTGCTATTATTCATAAAAATGTCAACTTCCCGCGCTGCCATCATCGTTAGCGTTAGTGCCGCGCGAAGCCGGATTAAGCGACTGGTAGGGATCGGGGCGTAAACCGCATTAGCAGCTAAACGGGCAACCTCTCCTAGAATTGCGGACGCGCTATCGGATGCCCGGTGCGCTCCAATCATCGCCGCGTCTCTCATGGCCGCTAGATCGCACCTAGCGGCCATCTCCATCTCATCGCAATTAGGGCAATGGATGGAGATTGAGAAACGATGCGCGCGCTCGGCGGTGTCGCCGTTTATGGTCGCATCGGCTTTCATCACAGCATCGCGTACTGCATGCCCATCGCGTCAAGATAGACGTCGAGAATGGCGCGCTCTTCCTGAACCTTGTCCTTGTCCTTCTTGCGGATAGCGATGATCGTCTTGAGGGCCTTCACATCAAAGCCTCGACCCGACGCCTCCTTGAACGTGTCCTTGATATCGTCCGAGATACCGGCCTTCTCCGTCTCTAATCTTTCGACACGTTCGATCAAAAGACGGACCTCTTCAGCGGCTACGTTTGCGATGTTGCTCATATTACGTGCTTCCATGTTTTGCGGTGTTTAATGTGATAGATGGTGCCAGGATCTACGCCATATTCTTTTCCTAGCTGTTTATAGGTTCTACCTGTTGAAACCTTTTCGCGGATTTCTCTAACCTTATCCTTCGTCAGAACAGCGCCAAAAACTGCCTCACCTCTAAGGTCTGTACGATGCCTGACACGATCTGCTTGGTTTTCAGTTGGGCTAGTCCAGCGTAAATTTGTAAGCCGGGGGTTTCCAACGTTACCATCGTTGTGTGCAGCTTGCGCGCCATCGAAAGGCTCGGCACCGCAAAATGCCCTAAGAACTATCCGATGAACAGCGCTGTTTTTGGAAACGCCATATTGAGATAGCGTAACTATGGGATAGCCTTTAACGTTGTACACATACTGGAGTATCAAGCCCGTAGAAAGACGCCTAACACGTCCAAGGTTACTAACCTCGTAAGAGGACTCATAACCTAAAACTGGCAACCAGACTTCCATAAAACCTCCCGTTGAGTGATGGAACGATAGGTCATTCTATCACTCAACGCAAAGATTATTTTACGCCGCGAACAGGGGCACCAATCGAGCGCAGCCAATCGACGGCAGAAATGGGATCGCGGAAACATGCGACATGATGCCCCATCTCGTGTAGCCTGTTTCCAAACTCAATCTGGGCAGGCTTAAGCGAGCCCTTACCCGCTTTGAACTCAATCCAGGCAACCCCGCGATTCCAGACGATCGTGACATCGCTAGCCCCGATTGTCCGCCCTTCCTTATTCGCCTTAGCCCTACCAGCAAACGACGCAATGTGCGTGCCGTTGGTATTGGCATAGCAGATGACGTTGGGGGCGAGCGTCCGCATCATCTTGAGGAACGTCGCCTGCCTCTGCAATTCGGTAGCAGGGTTTTTGTCCGTGGCCTCGATCGGGAAGCGAGCGACAGGCTTAATAGGATCCTCACTCAGATCGAACGGCGATGGCATAATCATACGGCATCCCATGGAATAGTAAGCGAATAATGAACACTGCGATCTGGACCGCCCCACAGGTTTTGATGCTTGTAGGCGTAAATCCGATAGACCTTGCGCAACCAAACGCGTTGCCCAGTCCAAAGCGTAACCGGTAGCCACGCAAACGCGGGTTCCGACGCCACTATATCAGCAAATGCCAAACGCCAATTGCCATCAAATGTCTTGGCCATCCCGCGCCCTCCTATGTTCCCGCTGATCCCGAAGCATCTGCATGGCGACCATCGGCTTAACCTTGTAGCACCGCGACAGATAATCAGCGTCCAGTGCGGCGAGCGCGGTATCCGAGCAACCTACCAGCAGCGTGTTAAGCTGCGTGGTAGCCTGCGCGACGGTCATTACCGGCTTTGCGTGGTGGCGGGGTTTCATGCGGGATCAGCGGGCGCGTCAGGAAGCACGTGCCAATAGCCGTAATCGCTTCGATCCCAACCTCCATAAAGGCTGTCATGGACCTCGCCAGTTTCGTCATCGATCGCAATGACGTGGCGCTCCCACCAACCATTGCCGTTCATATCACGAACGTAAATTGCGGCTAAAACCTCAGTACCATCAGTCGGTATCGTATCTATCTGTTGCCATTCCATATCACTCACTCCCTCTAGTCAAAAAGTCACCAGGCACCGGCACCCCGCGCGATGCAGCCAACGCAGCAACCCGAGCGCGCCACGGCCACGATATGCCGCGCGTGGTCCAGTGGTAGACGCTCTTGGTTGTGCGGTTCAGGTCGCGGCCTACAGATGCACAGCCTCCTAGTTTCTGAATTAGGTCGCGGTCAGTCATCCAGATGTTCCGATGCTGCGTCGGCTTCTAACGATATGTCCGATGATAGGTGATCCAAAGCATGTGCTAGTTCGCGGTTGATCTGATCTACACCATCGATAGCATCTAACTTTGCCATGAATCGCGCATCAACCTGATCCAGCTTTTTTGATGCCTGCATGATTAGTTCAGCGGCGATGGCAATGGCGTCACTCGCTTCCATTGCCTGCTTATACTGCTTTCTGGTGATGTACGCGCTCATTCCCCAGCCTCCCCATCATCAGCCTGTGGTGCAGGTGCCAACTCGGCAATGCGCCGGTCATATGCGTTCATCACGTCGGCATGCAGTTCCGGCTTGCTGGTTATGAGCTTAGCCATAGCTTTCTCCGCACCCTTCTGAAGCGCATCGATGGCATCGGCGTCTTGAGCATGCCCAACCTCAGCGATGTGGCTTGCGGCCCATTCCTCGGCGGTCTGGCGGGCCTTTGGTGCGGGTGCGGCAGGCATAGGCTTGACCGTCGTTAGCGCCTTCTTGCCCTTGGTAGCCGTAAGGGCCAGCACGAGGTCGCGCGCAATATCTGACATATGCGAAATGCGGATTCCGCCGACTTCCATGCCGCCCCACTTCACCGATGCATCCCGGTAAAGGGTGGCGCGTTTGCCCGCGTACTTGCTGGCATCTGGTCCCCATGCCGCCACGAAGATCCGGCTAACCGACTTGCACGGGCGGAAAGGAAGTCCGCCGTCGTTCTCGTACCAGATCGTTACCGGACGCTCCGTCCCCGGTTTTACCTCGACAGAGGTAATGGTGATGGTCATCGGCCCGGAGAGCAAATGATCGGCGGCAAGTTCGTCTGCCTTGGGCTGAATTGCTGCGGTCATGTCAGTCATGTCAAAACATCTCCATCTCAGTTACGCGTTCGGTAGGAATTAGGTTTTTGGCTACCCGCTCATAGATTGCCAGCTTTTCGGCAAGCTTGTTTTCGAAAGCGGTAGCCGCTGCGACAATTGCCTCTTGAATTGCTGGGTCAGCATTGATCCGAATAACGGCAAGAGGCAAACCGCCGCTGTAGGAAATGAGGTCGCACCATTTACGCTTTGTCACCAGCATTCCGGTCTGGCATTGCATCAGGTAATCTGGGACGGCGATTCCGGTTTCTACATTCTCGACAATCGTCTGAATCTGAAAACGCTGGCGACGGCTCTTACATTCGATCAAGCCTTCATCACCGACTAGATCGTCGGGCGAATAGCCAATCGTAAAGCCCCATTCGTCATTCGTGATGAAGCCAGCCGTCTGCGTGTCGGCGTAATGCTCGCGATACAGGTCACGCGCGCGTATCTCGTCAGCCTGCCCCCTCAACATATCATCTGATACATATTGGGGCTCGACATGCCCGCTGATACGCTGTGCCAATAGCTCCCAGACGTGGGCTTTGGTTTTATCGTTATCTGCAATCTTCAGCGTTGGTGTAATGATCTTGTGCATCTCGGAAGCCGTCAGCAGGCCAGCCCTAGCAGCCAGCCAAGAATCCGATCCTTGCACAAGATCGTTGTGATATTTGATCGTCATATCCGTTCCTCATCTCAGGAACCCGCAATATGGTCGCCATCTTGGCGAATGTCAACGCATAAAAAAGGGCCGGTGTTACCCAGCCCCTTCGTCATCTCGTTGGTGTCAGTCCTAAGCAGCCCACCTACGCGCCATCCGCTCCCGCCGCTCCCGAATCTCCGTAACGCGCTCGATCAACTGCGCATCGGTCAGGACGCCGTGAACGTTGCCACAGATCCAGAAGCGGCCTGCGATGGCGGGGCGGCGTTCAGGGGTGCAACGGACGACCGGAATATAGCCTTCCCGCTGGAGAAACGACACCGACGCCTGCAACTCTTCCGGATCCGTGTTTGGCCCTGCTGAAGGCGGCACGATAGCCAGCGAGCCAAACTTCGGGAGACCCAGTTCGTTACGCAGCTTGCGGGCTTTGCGGGAACACATGCCGAAATGCTTGGCGGCTTTGTGTATCGGCATGGAGGCGGCTACCTTTGCGAAATAGGCCATGTTCCGCTCTTCGTAGGGCTTCTTGTAGTTCGGGATACCCAACTCGACACGCCACTTGCGGGCAAGCTCGACACCACACTCGAACCGATGCGCGCAGGCTTCGTTGCTGTTCGTGGCGGCGTACTCGGCAAACTCGGCGGGAATTGTGCGGACCGCTTTCTTCCCCGCCCAGTCGCCCAGATTGTTCACACGGGCGGCGCTGTAGATGGTCGATGTTGCGAAACCGATCATTTTTGAAACCTTGGCGGCGCTTTTTCCTTCCTTGATGGCTTGGGCGATGATTTCTAGTTCCTTGGGGCCGATACGCTGGTTCATTTTTCATCTCCGGTTAGGGTATTGAGGACGAGAGTGGCGTACCCAACCACGTCGCTCCAGTCGTCGATATGGTTCGGGTCGCCGTTTAACGCCCTCGACAGCTTCGCCAGGATCATAAACACAGCATATTGCTGCGCCGCTGTCATCTTGCGATACGACGGGCTGGCCTGCGCCACATCGAACAGGTCCATCGCGATCTTGGCGCCTACCGGGTATTCCCCATACGTCGTGCCGCGTTCGGCTAACATGGCTTCGATGGTCATGACTGGAGGGCCTTCTTGATAGCGGCATCGATCATTTCTAAAGCGCGGTTAAGGTCTACAGCATCACCATCCTTTGTGGCCCATGCGTAAATTTCATCGCAAGCCTCCAGCAAATCCGGTGCCGCTGCGACTAAATTTGCATTTGCAAGAACCTCGTCATCTGCTTTGTCGTCTGCCCATGCATCCTCAATCCAGCCAGATCCTAACTTTACCGGAGAATCATAAACACGTTTGGTGTCTTCGACATATACGATGCCATCGCCAAGGCTAAACCACTTCCCCGGCGTTCCCTTAAACTCGTTCACATCTCATCTCCATCTTCACGGCCATAATGAAAGCCGCTCTCGTTTTCGTAGCCATCAGGAATGAACTTCACGATAAGCACCGCGAGCGCCACAATTCCGGCGATCACAACGGCGATGTAGAAATAGGGGTTATCGAACATCAGTCATCTCCATAGCTTCACGGACAATCCGTGCATGTTCATCCTTGACCCAGTTACGGGCCTTAGCGCGCATCCTGTCACCCTTTGCCGTGGCGCGGGTCATCTTGCCTACAGCGGCCTCTAGCGGGGCCTGTGCGGGGCCGTATGCAACGATATCGCAAAGCTGTGCGCGTAGCTGGTGATGTGTGCCTTCCTGCACCGTAGCGATGTCTCCCGCCACGCCTAGAACCCGCACCACCACAGGCTTGAAGCCGCCCGTGTAGATTGCGTAGTGGTTGGGTTGGGGGTTCATTGGACTAGCTCTTTGAGTTGTGCGCGGGTCAACCAGCGGCCATCAAACCGCACGATACGTCCCTTGGCGCGTTCAGATGCCAGCAGTTCGTACCATTCCTGCATCGCCGGGTTGGGCGCGAAACCGTAGGCATAGGGCGCCCTGTCTGCCGTAATGCCGTTGTGCTCGGACTTGATGGCTTTGGCTGCTTCTGAGAGGGGGTAGAACCCCGACTGCCAAGGCATGTTGACCGCTCGAAATGGGCATTTAGGCCCCGCTGCCTCGCGGTAAATTAAGACGGGATCGTCAGACACTGAACTTCTCCAGTTCTATCAAAGCCTTCTCCAGCCTACCGATAACCGACCAGCGGGCAGACTCTGGATTGGTCTTCCACCGTGTGAACGTAGCGGGCGAAACCTTCACGCTCTCACACAGCTTGTAGATGGGAACACGGACACCGTTGGCCCGCTCTCGGATTGCCGCAATGGCTTGCTGTTTTTCCATGGACCAATAGCTAGCGATGAAAAAACAAGTGGTCAACGAAAAAGAATGATTGACGCCATTCTTTTTCGAGCCCATACCCCATTCAACACGCAGCAAGGGAGCCGCTGAGATGGACTTTGAACATGATGACGATTTTCTGGTCGAATTCATCCTTGATGAAGATGAGCAGCACGGGCTTGAAAGCGGCCGCATCGATCCAGAGTGGGACTACGCATTATGACGAAGGAAAAGAATATGCCTGAAACGGAAGTAATCGCGCTACAGGCAATACTCAGGCAAGCGCTCGATTTAACCAACTGTATAGCTGCCGCAGGTGCAGTTAGGTATGAGATTGCCAATTTTGAGAGTTGGAAAAACGACGCTCGCATGCTTGCCCCGATACTTCGTGCCGCCCTCGCTCAGAACGCAACATCCCTGGAGGCGAAAGATAAGCTGCAACAGGCTTGGGACCTTATGCCATCGTTGCCCCCGCTAATTTTCTCGGAAAGCGAAGCCGATCATTTGATTGCTACGATCACCGCCATTTCAACCCAGCATGTATCGTCGCAGGCGGAAGAAGTGGTGCGATTACGAAACGCGTTAGCGCCGTTCGCAAAAGCGGGTGAGATCGTTGGCCCGCGTGGCGAATACGGCGACTTCTTCGCATATCGGCCCGCTGCTGGCGATGATTACGCGATTACCGGGGACCATCTTCGCGCTGCAACCGCCGCCCTCGCTACCCAGTCCACGGAGTCCGCACAATGACCCACGACTACGACGCCATGACCCGCGCCATCAAGGACGCGCAACTGGGTGTTCAACTGCGCATCATCCGCCAGATCGTGGAGGCCAGGGATTTCCAGGAGTTCACGTCCGACGCGCTTTACCAGCTCGACGAGGCGCTGGATGACATGGATGCGCAGGCGGTGGATATGCTGCGGCAGGAAGATTTGGAACTGCATGGGCCGGAGGTGGAAGCGTGAAACGCCAGCCGCCAGAACATTGCCCGAAGCCACGCCAGCACGGATGCGGACAAATGCCCGTAGCCCTTGGCGGCATCCTCAATATTTACCGCTGCCCTAAATGCGGATCGGAGTCATGGACATGAGCTTTACGCCCGAAGAACTGGTACTGCTTGAGCGCGCTATCGATCGCATCGGGTGGGACGAAATCAACGCCTACCATGCAGAGTTGCGCAAGGGGCAAGACATATACGAAGATGGCGGGGGGTTCTTCCTGCGAGCGATAAAGGCGCTGTTTGGATTTAGCAAGCTCGACCCAGTTTTAACATATCAAGCCGCTGCCCGCGCTTTGGTTGAGCGCGCACAGGTGCAACCATGACCCCCCGCCAGATCGGCGCCACGGACTACCAGCGCAACCGGACGCGGGCACAGAACCCTTATCGCCTCGCAGGACCGTCTAGGGCTGCATGGTTTGGGGGTTGGGATGATGCACGCAGAACAGAGAAAATGGAGATGGCAGCATGAATTATTATCCAAGTGCGTTCCCGCTCGCCGGTGGTGGGATTCAAGGTTCTGATGCGAAGGGCATGACCTTGCGCGATTGGTTCGCCGGTCAGGCAATGCCTGCAATAATCTCCGCAATGAGCGCCGGACAGCACGGTATAATGGGAGGGAAAAGTGCTTTGGAAAGCGTCGCATGCGATGCTTACGCGCAGGCCGACGCCATGCTCGCAGCTAGAAAGGACGCATGATGTTCATAAAGACCACCACCCACAAGCGCATCGTAGCGGAGAAGGATGCGGAGATTGCGGGGTTGATGAAGCGGTTGGCCGACAGCGCACGTCGGCACGCAATTACCGAACAAGAAGCCTGCGGCCAGGCGACTTGGATTGACCATCATGAGAAGATCATCACGGATCTGCGGCAACGGCTTTGGGATCTTCAGATTGTCGCCAATCGTGACCGTGCTCGTCTAGCCCCCTTCACCAAGATCCGTAACCGTGACAGTCGCGGACGCTTCATCAAGGATACCGTGGCATGACCCGCATAACCATCAAAGGCACCGACCATTACGATCCGCGCCCGATGACGAGTTGGCAGCGTGAGCACCGCGACGGGCCACTACAGCCCGACCACACAGGCGAATCCTGGTACGTTTCTCTTGCCCTGTGGATCGCAATGGCGCTTGTCATCGTGGCATCCGCTGTGGCATTCGCTTGATCCCTTTAGGAGATGATGAGATGACCGATACGACAGACCAGCAAGCGGTGACGGTTGCGCAGGAGGATCGGGAGGCGGCTGCGGGTTATCTGGACTCGCAGGGCGGCTATGTTATCGACGCGGCTGTCATCCGCACGGGGCAGGCGGACTTCAAGGATATCGTCCATGCCTTCGCCCGCCACCGCCTCGCCTCTGTACCATCCGCGAGTGCAGATTACGTGCTGGTGCCGCGCGAGCCTACCGAGGCGATGCTCGAAGCTCTGCATCGGGATGTCCGTATCAAGGCCGATCCAGCCCTCAAGACCGCCGATATTATGAACGAACGCGAGGTGTGGTCCGCCATGCTCGCCGCATCCCCCGAACCTGCACCCGCGACCAATCAGGCGGGAGAGGTGGAGCGGGCCATTCTCGATGCATGGCTGACCGACGTTCAGCGGGCGGCGATCAAGGGCGCCATCCACGTATCCGGCGATTGGGTTCTGACAACCGAATACGAAGACGATTTGGAGATTATCGAAGACTTGCCGGAGTCGATCGCTGATCCCGTCTCTGGCATTCTCACGTCGCTCGGCAATCTGATCCGCGCCGCCCTCGCTACCCAGCCCGCAACGTCGCAGGAGGGGGAGGGCAATGAAGCGCGTCGCGTGCTGACCCGCATCACGGTTGCACATAATCGACTGCGGCGTTCGGAAATCACGTCGCAGGAGTTTGACACATACGCGTTGGGCTTGCTCGCCTTCCTCGCCGCCACCCCGACGCCTCCCACCGAGGCGCGAGAAGGGGAGTTGCGGGAGGCGTTGGCATGGTATGGCGAACAGGCGCGGCTTGCCCGGCTGATCCACAGTGAGGGCGATGCGGGCCGTAACGCCTTAGCCGCAGATGGCGGCAAACGCGCTTTCCGCACCCTGTCCGCCGGGAGTGCGGGACAGTGAGCGGGGGTCTGGCGATCGGGAGGGACCGGTTCTTCGTCACCGTTTCAGGCGGCGCAACGTTCGACGCTTACAACGCGGCGCGCGCACTGATGTCGGATGCTGGCTTCTCGCTTGGGCCTAGCCAGCGCGGCGCGCCGGTTGCCTGCATGTTCGGGGATTGGGCGGTCGCCAAGTGGAAGAACCTAAACCGGGTCGAGCGAGGCGAGACGCATGCCCTCATTGAGGGCGACAATCGCGACGGACCACTGCGCATCCGACTGCTGCCCGCCGCACCCGATGCTGCTGTTCGCGCTTTCGACGCCCTCCCGCTCGCCCGCGCTCAACAGGAGCCCCAATCATGACCCCTCCCACCGATGCCACCGCAACGGGGCTTAAAGAGGCGATTGCGTGGTTGCGCGAGTGCAGCGATTGGTTGCTGACGAATGACCTCGACATGTCGTGCCCAATGCAGACCGATCCGCTGGACATTGCTGACAACCTTGAAGCCCTACTCCCTTCCGCGTCGGTCGGCGGGGAAAGGGAGGCGGAACGTGCGCGTTGTGCAGCGATTGCCGACAGAATGCAGGCCGCTGCATGGGCCGTGTTGCAGGACCGCCATAATGATGACGCGGCGGTTCAATGCGATACCGCATCCGAGATCGCCAAAGCCATTCGCGACCCGGAATACGAACGTGAGGCACTTGCCCTCGCCACCCCGGAAACGCCACCGACCGAAACTGTCCCGACGCCTCCTGCACTGTCGGAGGACTTGCGGGGAGTTCTTGAGTTCTACGCGGACCGAGACGGCGACGGCTATCGGGTCGACGTGACGAACTACGGCTTGTCCACCGAGGAAGGCGATATCGTCCGCGATGGTGGAGAACGCGCCCGCGCCGCCCTCGCCCTCACCAACGCACAGGGGCAGGCATCATGAGCGGGGCTGTCGAGATCTGCAAACGCTACGCCGAAATGTCGGGCAAGCGAGAGGCGGCTGAACGCGCTGCCGGGAACGAGGAAGCCGCGGCGTTCGAGAGCGGATCGACGATCACCGCCATGAACCTTGCGGACCTGATCGCTCGCACCACACCCCCATCGCGGTCCTATGCGGATGGGCTTGCTGTTGCGGCGAAGCATCTGGACGAGCGCGCGGAACGAGCGCGCGTGGCTGCAATCGGTGGCGGTATGGATCCGCTCGATGCCGAACTGCTGGACTATGAATATTCCAACGCTGCCGCCGCCATCCGCCTCTTGCCGCAGGGAGAGAAGGCATAATGGTTCGGTTGCTTTGCCTATTTTTCGTCGGCGATTGGCACCGGCATTACTGGGACATTCATCAGGAGATTCGTGTCTTCGATGGGGATGGAGGCTCTCGTCCGATTGCTCGGCACTACCACTTGCGCTGCCGTGAATGCGGCGATCTGAAAGTGAGGAAATTATGACCTCCGCATCGCGCAGCAAGGGGGAGGATGGGGCAGTCGTGTCCGCCCTCGACGAAATGGGAGAGGGGGTGATCGCCAAGGCGATGCGGTACAGCCTCAACGAGCGATACGGGATCGGGCTCAAGCTGGCGACAAGTCGATTGGTCGCAAAAGACATCCTCGACGCCGTCCGCCAGCACCTCACAGATCAGGAAGGACAGAACCAATGAAAACCCTCCTAACCTACAAGGGCATAAAATACCTGTGCATCGCGGCGGCACTGCCAACGACTGCTGTGGTGACGCACAGGAGCCACAAGCAGATCAACCGGGTTGTGGAGCGCGTGCATCCTAATCCCGTCCGTAAGTACGTTGCGGAGGCCCGTAAGCCCATCCCCGCCACCGACCTACCCATTGCACCCGCCGCAGCCATCGCAACCGCTGAGTGT
>Ga0265798_10001220_pt1 | contig 40671 bp, 48 predicted proteins | sample P3T30metagenome_FD_192430 | JGI IMG/M metagenome (GOLD analysis project Ga0265798, IMG submission 192430) | Plant litter microbial communities from East Loma Ridge, Irvine, California - P3 T30 | ecosystem: Environmental > Terrestrial > Plant litter > Unclassified | place: USA: California... | reverse complement strand
TGTTTGAAGATGCCTCTGAAGAGCTGGGTTTAGAAAGTCACTTCGTTTCCAGGCATGGTCTACTTGCCGTATTGGAGATGCTGGAAGTGACTAGACGGGATACGACCGCTGCTGGCCTCTTGAAGATTGTCAATACTGTATGTTCAAACTTCTATGAGTCGACTAGGCTGATGGCAGATCGTTATGCGTGATCTCGACGCGCTTGAGTCTTTCTGCCTGGTCGGCGGGATCCAGGTCATCATTGTAAGCTGAATCATAAGAGGTTAATATTCACAGCTGATGTGCAGCCGTATACATCGAAAAGACATTCTCCAGAGACTCGCTTGGAGGCAGCGCTATTTATCCAACAGCTCACCCAATCGCCTCTGACCATGCAGATGTTCATCTCGTGCGTCCCGCTCTTATTTCAGATCTTGACTGATTTTTAGATGTCGAGGTCTGCGCATCTTGGTAGAGCTCCTGGACGAGGATTATTCTGTCAATCGTACTCTTATCCTCTCCTCCCTTGAGGGTGTTGGAGCAGTCTTTGACCTTCAAGTGAGCAGTTTGACCCGCGGCACGACACAGCTAATAGTAGTCCCCGACTCCCCGTAATGACTTTTGCAGGATGTTTGTCAGAGAGGGGATCCTCGATCCGTTATCCTCTTCGATCATCTCAATCCTGCGAGATGATACTTTAGGGATTGCCCATGAGTCCACCACAAGGGCTATCAATGTCCTGCTGCTCTTCTCTCAGGTCTCACAAGCGGACTCGAGAGTCCGAGAGGCCTTTGCCTCCAGGACCGTGGTCATGCGTACGTCCCCGTCTTCTATCTTCGACCTTTCTAACGAACAGGGCTACTGAAAGCGTGCGAGAAACTGGAAGATCTACGAGGCGAGCTGGAAAGTAGCTTGCTACCCCTTCAAGAGAAGCTGCTCGCTACGGCCCTCAAGTCGATCAAACACCTCGCTGCTTCTCCGCAGTTGATCGAGGTTTTACAAAACTCGAATGCTATGGAATGTCTAGTATCACTCCTGGGCAAGACAATGAAGGAAGACAGCAAAGTAGTAAGCGATCCCTCCGGAGTAGGAGTCTGGCTAACAACCAGGAAACAAGTTCCCATATCTTCCAAACTATTTGGTCAATGACCAAACTCTCCAAAGCCCGTCAGGAAGAAGCAGCATCCGCTGGAATCATTCCCCTCCTCAAGAAAGTCATCAAGGGTACATCGAGGCTTGATCAATTTGCCTTGCCCATCTTCTGCGAACTGGCAAACGCGGGGAAGGTTTCTAGAAGATTATTATGGAAGAATGATGGACTACAACGTATGTCTTCTCTGCTTGCGACCGCTCTGTGCTGATGAAAGTGTACTTGAAATTACTCGGGGATCCATATTGGCGTGGTCAGGCTCTCGATGCTATTCTCGTTTGGTGCGTCTCGAGACAATAAGAAGAGTCAAGGCTGATAAAAGGATGCAAGATGAAACTGCTCGAGTGGAAGATGCTCTCCTTGACCGCAATGCTACGGCAGCGATAATGAATTGCTTTGTTCAGTCTTCCGGCTCTCACCTAGAAAAAGTCATCGACAGGTACGCAATCGTATACCAACAGTGCTGATGAATAGTCTCTTAAAAATACTTCGACTATCGGCATCACTGGTCACGGCAATCTCCCAACCACCCCTCCTCGAGCATCTCTGTACTTCTCTCTCACGCCCGCTCAAAGCAGTGATCAAGCTGAATGTCCTTCGACTCACCAAAATCTTATTCGAAAACCATTCGAATGTTTCTGATCTCGCCCGATTTGGGATCCGCGAAGTGGTCGAGAAACTAGCTAGGCAGGATGAAGCTGTCCTGGTAAGAGAGCTGGCAAAGGAGATCCTACCCGCTTTACCTCACTTGCCAAGAGACAAAGAAACCGAGAGGTATTCTTCCACTAGTTCCAGACCCGAGCCGGTATTCCAGAGGTCAATATCGCGACGTCATCGAGATCCACTAGGTTCATCAACCAATAGACCATCCATCCCCGCCACACAGGGTTCATCAAGGACTCCAATCCCCTCAACCACTTCTGGTCGATCAATGCCCCCTCCACCGGTCCCATCATCAAGTGATCCAAGGGGTCGGATTCCAGAGTTGTTTCGTCGAATCTCGCCGACTCCGAAACTGATTGTTAAATCTCCCAGACCAGATAGAGAACGACAAAAGACGGATCCGGGGTTGACTTCCATCTCGATGGTCATGGAAACTAGTTTGTCCTCTAATTCTAGTAAGGGTGGATCAGCTAGAGAGGTATTGAGACCTTCTTTGGAGCGGAGTGAGAGTTCGGAGATCAAGAAACACAAAAGGACTGTTTCGAGGGCTGTCAAGTGAGTCTGTTTAATACAACTCAACAAGAGTGGCGCTGATGGCAGGGATGTGACCTGGCAAGCGGATGAGAATGGGATTTTGAGAACAGTGAGGAAAGCGTCCAAGTGAATCAATTGCATATACATATAGTCACGTACTGTAATAATCATTTGTACCCTGTGCATTGTACATCGCATCTCATCCACCGCAAACCAATCAAAGATGACTGATTCCAACAGCGATGCAATTCATTCAATTTCTATACACACAAAACATGGAACGCAGCGCTTGCGCCATTATAGATAATCTACCTATTTTGCTCTTGCTAATTTACAACGGTTTCCTTTTTGATTTCGTAAAGTTTCTTCCCTAGAATCGTCCAGTCATAATCGCCCTCTTGGCATCGCTCATTGACCCGCCCGCCTTCCTCCCATGTCCATAATTCAGACTTTGTTCCCTACTTAGACCAAACGAAGATCCATTAGTCCGATGGTGACTTGGAATAATCGGGACCTGTTTTGACTGTGCCTTCACATTCTCACGTCCGGCTGATAGTAATTCAAGTAGTCCGGGTAAAAGACTGTTTTGCCTACACAGCAAGACCAATTCTTTCCCAGTCCTGATTTCCACTAGACCGCTCTCTCGTTCTGATCCAGCTTTGGTCGGGGGTACGAGAGGTCCCAAAGCTTTCTCATCCTTCCCAGCAGTGTGCTCATAAGTTGTCGACACAGATCCCTGCCTCACTCGATTTTGGTTGGAAGAAGTATCGTCGGGAGGTATAACCGCGTCCCTCAAGACTTGGAGGGAGACTTTCTCAGCGATTTGTCGTAGTTGCTTCTCGGTAGGAGTTGTTGATTTCGACTTGCAGATGGCTATTTGTCTTTTGAGAACTTGACCCCATTTGCTCTTCAGCTCGTCGCTGGGTACCGAGAAACAGTATTTGCGTTTCTGGTTCGTTGAGGAGAAGAATGCGACGTGGAATGTATGTCGCATGAATGCTCGTTTAACCGTGAAAGTCCGGCTATTACCGACACCTGCGTATCGAGCACTGTTCATCAGCTTCATCACTAACAGTCCCGGGGGACATACGCATTAGATCCAATCCGATCAAATAAGACAGTCTTGGTACCCAAACTTGTACCCTTGACACTAAATGACTCTTCGGACGATGCCGAGAAATCGAGAATTGGGGGATCGAATATCAACCCCTCGCCTTGCAATCGGATCTTGAATGACGGATCGGGCGATGAAATCGAGACGTATATCCTCTCGGACCAGACATCGTACGTTAACCTAGTAATAGGTCTAGAGGGGGAAACGACCGCTTCTCTGAGCAAGCCCCTCTCATGAGTGGCAAGAGCATGTAAGAGAGAGTTGGTCCTGATAGAAGAATAGATGTCTGCCAGGAGTCGTTCCGAGATAAACCGATCCTGATCTCGAGACCGGAAAGCGGATATGAACACGTCCTGCGTAATGGCATGATTTGGCAGAGCGAAGCCGAAAGTGCCGTACAACGCATCATTGAGCTGAACTATAGCAAGGACAAGAGCAGCGATGAGCTGCGGGTCGCAAGTGATGTCTTCTTCGTTGGCGGCGTGATATCGGTAGGCAAAGGCCAAGAGGAGGTTTTCGCTGGCGTTCGGATCCGAGGGCATGCGGAGGGAGAGCAAGAACATCCTTAGAGCGACATCGATACGGATAGCAGCGAAATTGAACCGGTCAACATATGCCCTGACGAGATTATCGTTCCCACAAAGCAGGTTACCGAGTTGCGTCTTGTCCAATTCAGGTGTCTGGAATAGTACAGAAGCAAGCGTCCCCGCGTCAACTTTGGGTCCGCATCTGTCGGCAAGTGATCGGCACGCCCTAATGGGATCAGCTGCGAAGTGATCGATAAATTGATCGACGAAAGCGTTGCGCTCTGGCTCGGGTGTTGAATCGGGTTCAAAGCCCGAAATGTTCAGCTGATCGAGTGGTACGACCGACTTGACGACATATTGCATATCGAGTGTTGCCTGATTCCCATGAGTGATCAACGGTTTTGCAACGACCAAGATATCGTTAAATAGGAAAAGATATCGATCCTTGGCAGTCTGCTGATCAGCTTCTGGACCCGAGCAGGGATTTCTCAGCTTACATGGGTATTGACAACCTGCAGAACCTGGGCCGACAAAAGCAACTTCCTTGGGGGATCATCCAAGATCTCAGGTCGAGCCGGATCATCAATCCCCAGCGCCAACATTGTTTCCATGCGATGCAGGACATCTACCGATTTCTCGGTGTGGTCTGGATCCTCCAAGATAGGTGTCGTACTATGATCAAGACGATTTACGGGCGTGGCGAAGCGAGTCAACCTGGACCCTTCCTCACTTCCTTCGGGTACGACCGAGACGGCAGGCGATGCTCGACCAGTCCTACTTCCTGTTCTTCGCATAGCAACGGGTGCAGGTAGAGGTAGCGGAGCGAATGGGTCGGAACGCATAGATGGAGAGAATTGCGTGTCTGGTATAGGCGACGATTCGGGCACGGAGGACTTTCGTGAAGTTGAACCTGACGATCGGGGGGTGGAAAACGTTTTGGCGAGCCATCCTTGCTTCTTCGTACTTTCTGCTGAGTCTCTTCTTGGGCTATCGCCATTGACAGGCAGAGGTAGAGCATAAATGGGCTCTAGCATCTGGGTTCGCTGCTGCGTCGGTACGACAGAGTCAGAAGCTTGTTGGATCAACCTTGGTGCGACGGGTGGTTCGAGTTGACGACTCTTGTCTTCCAGAGCGGCTATACCAGGGAAAGGTGACATTTTCGAACTGACAATCCTAGGATCGTCAGGATCGGCACGCCGAGGCATCCATTCTCGATTCGGACCCTCGTGCTGTAGTAGTGCACTGTTCGAGATCGAATCGCTGCGAGCAAGAGATGGCGACAAAGAGCTCATTGAAGGTTGGTGGCTCATTTGAGCTGTCGAATTGACCCGAGGTGATGTGGACGAGGTAGTGGATCCCCGACGACTAAATGTCGCCTTGACTTGATTGAACACCTCCCCAACGACATTAGGACTGTTTGAATCGCCGGAACTTCGAGATTGACTTCGTTTGCGCATGGCCGTCTTGACTGAACGTCCGAATTTGGCAGAGAAGCTTCCAGACTTCTTGTGATATCGAGCGTCCGAGGGGACTTCGAGATCGGCAGTTCCACCGACTTCAGTCCATGACATCCCAGATTCGCGCATCGCCTGGTGAGAGAGGGTAGATGATTCCGTCTCGGAGACCACGGCCGAAGATAGGGTCGATCTGGCGGGGTATTCTCTTGCTCGTGGACTTGTTTGGTCGAGAGTAGTCGGTGTCTCGCCGCCCTGCTTAGGCGAGGTCCAATCGAGAGATCGTTGAGGTGTGCCCCAGTCGCTTGAACCTTGATCTCCTACTTCGGTCGGCCAGCTGCCCTGTTGTCTATTGTCACTTGGACCACCCTGACTACCATGACCCATGACAAACATCATTGAGTTCAAGCCATCTCGACTCGTATCGCTTCCAGGTGATTTGTCGCCGTGGACTGTACCGTCTGTCGAGGTTGAATCCTGGGCAACATGTCTTGAGGGCGTGGCGAAAGCGGGCCTAGGTGGTGCGAGATCGTGTACGTCCTGATCGACAATTGGAGATGGATGATAGTACCTCTCCAAGTCATCCCTCTCTAGTTGTTCAACATCGCTGCCCTGAGGAGCGGGGAGTGTCTCGGGCTCGGTATCGGAGACTACACCAACAGCATTCCGGGCCGTCCTACTTGAAAGAGACCGTCGGAGGTGGGACTCGTACTCGAACAGTTCACCGTTTGACTGCATTGTCTCTCGCGAGATCGGTCTTTCGGGGACGCCCAGATTATGAGTACCGGCATAAGTGACACCTTCACTATGACTGAATTGCTCGACGACTGGCTCTCCTGGTGAATGCCTCTGTACGATCGGTACTGCGTGGTCCGAGTCTGGTTCCGATCCAGGATCTTCCACTTGTTCAGCAAGAGCCCTTCGCTCCTCCCACATTTGCCTGACTTCCGCTTCCTCTTTCTCCCTAGCGGCTCGCCTTTCCGCAAGCCTCTCGACCATTCGCCTACCAACAGCACTCCTCCTCTCTTCGCCCATATTGGTACTCGATACCGTGAAACTTCTTTGTAGTCGCGGTCGAGTCGGCTCAGGAGCAGGTGATGGTTCAGCGGCAGGATGAGCGGAGGCAATGGGAGGCGAGTTGAAGACTCGCGCACCAACGGTACCAGCTCGATGAAGTCGACCCGCTGGATTTGGCTTGATGGTAAGATCGTCCTGAGCCATCGGAGGAGGTATGGGGGAGGTCTCTCGACCTCCTGTCAGTTTGTCCATTGCCCTTGCCCGAGCCATTTGTGAATTTGACCGAGAGAGGGTCCGGAGATCACCGAGTGTGGGAAGTGGACTTGGTGTGTTTCGGGACGAGTGTTGACGGGAACCAAATGGCGAAGGCGGATACCCGGCAGGCGATAGTGATGGCAAATAAGACTGCGCGAGCTGGATCGCGGACCAATCTGATGGCGAAGCGGCCGAGGCTGGAGAGAGACCGCCACTAGTCTGAAGAAAAGGTGGAGTTGGAAGATGAAAGTCCGAGCTTTGTGATGCGGACCTCTGCATCATTCGAGAATGATCAAAGTCGGGATCAGTTGGAGATGACGAGAGCACTTCCTCTTGATCTGCATCCTGATATCCTGTTGTGGGTGCTGTGAGGCTATCGGCTAATGGTGGTGGCTCGACATGCTCTTCGCGGGAAGGTCGTCGTCCATCCTTGTTCCTCGGTAGTGATGCAGCTCGTTTGAGCTTGGCGATGGCTTGTGAGCGGACTTCTGCCGGCGTGGGAGGGGAAGTCCCTCGTGAGGATGGCTTGGAATCGTAATATCGTCGGACTGGTGAAGTCGACATGACTGCGCTTGGACGTGATGGTACAAATTGAAAGAGGTTGAAGGGTTGAAGGGAAGGTGTGTTATAGGAGATGGGCGTCCATGACTGCAAGAGTGAAGATAAGTTCTGTATTATGTTGTTCTGTGTTGCGTTTCCTGGTCGTAGATGTTCGTGATTGATCGCTGAAGTAGGGTGAATGAGAGAGAGGAGAAAGTGAACTGGGCTGAATATAGGTTGAAGCTGTTCACTGTTCCGGTGTCCACAATCTCGGGTCAGGCACAGCACACTCAACGGGATCAATTTAGATACTACTTGAACTATCTGTCTAGGTGGGTGTAGTCAATCCCTTACTCTAGACTAGACCATTCATCACAACAATGATCACCCTAACGCCGATATCGGCCTCGGCATCGTCATCTTCGACGTCGGAGCCAGTATGCTATCTCCTGGAAATGGACGAAGCCCGTATACTTCTGGACATGGGTCAGAGAGACTTTCGAGCAAGTCAAGAACAGTCGAACTGGGAGTACGAGGAGAAGGTCAGAGAGTAAGTTAGCCCGATAGCTTCTGGTCATTCCAGCTGACAGTGCGTAGGCTAGCACCAACTCTATCGCTGGTCCTGCTGTCACACTCGCCGCTCAACTATCTATCGCTATATCCATATGCTCGCGCTCACTGGGGCCTGAAATGTCCAGTCTACGCGACTCAGCCAACAGTGGAAATGGGAAGAGTGGTCTGCCTTACCGAGTCGGAAAGTTGGAGAAGCGAGCATCCAGTCGAGACAGTCAACGACGATGCAGAGGAGGGACAGCCTGAAGGCACAATGTCCAAGAAGGGCAAGGAACCGCTGCGCGGTCCATTCGTCCCCACATTGGAGGAGATTCACGAGGCATTCGACCACATCAAGGCTATCCGGTATAACCAGCCTCTACATCTAGGTGGTGAGCTACCGTTCTTGTGTTTGGTGGCACGGGCTGATGAGATAGGTGATCTTTCACATGTTCTGCTCACACCATTCCCATCTGGTCATACTCTTGGAGGATCGCTTTTCAAATTACGCTCACCTACATCCGGTACAATATTGTATGCGGTAGGAATGAATCATACGGCGGAAAGGCATATCGATGGAATGGTCGGAGGTGCCGGGAACGTAGGATACGACGAGGGTGTCTTACGACCTGATCTGCTGGTCGTTGAGGCGGGACGTACGAACGTCGTCAATGTCAAGCGTAGAGATAGGGAAGCTGCACTACTTGGTGATTTATCTTGTATTGCTCGTCTGGTCCCTAGCTGACATCTCAGATATCATCACACGAACCCTTGAGAACCATTACTCCGTCCTATTACCCTGTGATCCCTCACCTCGATTACTAGAACTCCTAGTCTTACTGGACCAACACTGGTCATACAAAATCACAGATAATCAGCAAGCCAGAGCTCAAGGCCGTGAACAATGGATCTATCCACTCTGCCTCGTTTCGCGGACAGCAGCCGATATGGTCAGCTTTGCAAGGAGTTTCATCGAGTGGACAGGTGGTGTAGTCAGGGATGCTGCTGCCGGGCTAGATGAGGAATTAACAAAGAAACGCCGCCGGAATGTCACAGGTGATAGCTACGGTGCTTTGGACTTCAAGTAAGCTCTTCAGCTTATATCGGAGCTGCATGACTAACCGGCAGACATGTGAAGTTCTTTGCCACACCGACCGATTTGATGCAGGCATACCCACTTAGTCGACCCAAGCTCGTCCTAGCGATCCCACCGAGCATGTCTCATGGTCCGTCCAGATGGTTGTTTACCGCAATGGCTGGTATGGAGGGAAATGTCATTCTCCTCACATCGCGTGGTGAGGAAGGGACTCTAGCCAGAAACCTATTCGAAGATTGGCAATCTTTCCAGGCGGAGGACAGGAAGTATGGTGCCGGACGGGTTGGAGCCATTGGCAAAATCGACCAGCGAATCGATGTCGAGGTAAGTCAGTCTCTAATGGCACGAGAGCTTTGACTGATGGATAGATGAACTCGAAAGTACCTCTTCACGGCACTGAACTGGAGGATTACATCGAAGGCGAGAGATTACAGAAAGAACGTCAAGCAGCCCAACAAGCAGCTATGGATCGTTCCCGTCGCATGCTCGAGGCCGATGACCTCGATTCTGATTCCGACTCTGACGAGGAAGACGATCTAGCAGCTACAGACAATCTACTAGCTATTGGCAAGACCACGACCGGTGGCGACGATATTCAGATGTCTTTTGACATCTTCGTCAAGGGACAGCAGATGCGTGTAACCCGAGGAAAGGAAGATCAAGGAGGAAGGTTCAGGATGTTCCCCTACATGGAGCGACGAGGAAAGAAGGTCGATGCATATGGAGAGACCCTGGATGTTGGCCAATGGGTCCGTAAGGGACGAGAGATCGAGGAAGAGGGTGAAACGAAGGAAGTCAGCGATGCAAAGAAGAAGAAAGAGGAAGATGGGGAAAAGGCCGTAAGTTGCTGGAGACGTTCAGTCGTCCTTTACTCTGGCTAAACATCCAGCAAAACCTCCCTGAACCCCCTTCAAAGTATGTGACCGATACTAGCGTTGTAGAGATCCGCGCGTCAGTCCAACATATCGATATGGACGGTTTGCACGATGGTCAAGCAATCAAGACCATCATTTCCGATCTCCAGCCAAGACAGCTCGTAAGTTGAGAGTCGCTGTTGGACCGTAGACACAACTGACCGGCAGATCCTCGTCCGCTCATCCGAAGAAGCTACCAAAGCCCTCACTACCTTCCTCGCATCGTCAGGAGGCCCCAAAGAAGTCTACGCACCAGCAGTCGGCGAATCAGTCAAAATAGGAGAAGAGATTCAATCGTTCTCATTCGCCCTCGGTGATAGTATTACCGCCGGCCTCACCGCTAAAATGTCCAAGGTAAGCTATCTGCTTCAACATGGTGTCAGCTAATATCTAGTTTGAAGGATACGAAGTTGCCATGGTGGAAGGAAAGATTGCTTTCCAGATGGGTTCGACTGTACCAACGCTCGAACGAGCCGAACTTGTTCTGCCTAGAAAAGAAGAGGAGGTGGAGGTCAAGCAGGAACCTGTCGATGCCGGCGCTGCTCAGGTAGTCGAAGCCGATAGCAAGATCGAGATTGAAACCAAGGAAGCTCTGCCTACCGAAGAAACTTCCGGCCAAGAGGATGCAGATACCGGGGAAGCACCGAAGTCAGCTCCTTTCGAGATCACAAACGAAGAACGACCTTCACCACCCAAACGTCCACGCCGTACTCCAGCATCTCGCCCCACGCAATCACTCCCCTCATCACTCTTTATTGGTGACCTCCGTCTTACAGTGCTTCGAACACGTCTTCAAGCTTTAACCCCACCTATGCCAGCGGAATTTGCGGGTTCCGGTATCCTGGTTTGTGGACCTGGGGTCCTTGCCCTCGCTGATCAGGGCGTGGTTAAAGCTGGAAGTATTGTTGCTGTCAGGAAAGGTGATTCAGGTGTAGAGATTGAAGGCAGTGTGGGAAGTGTATACGACCTGGTGAAGAAGGAGGTTTATGGAAGTTTCGCACAAGTTTCTGCTGCTTAGTTCAGTTTGTATATTTCAAATCATAGTCTTCATATCATCTGCATGCAATATACCATTGTACGAGCAATCTAGTATGTTGTGTAACCTGCTGATCAGCTCCAGTCCACATTTGACTTTGAAGAACTTACCACCATCAATGACAACATCACTACCGGTCATCCAGGGAGTGTTCCTCTCTGAGCACATGAGAACAGCAAGATCTCCAATTTCCTTTGGCTCGGCGAATCTACTGATCAGCTTCACATCCCACGGCCATCTATAAGAAACATACCGGTTGAAAGGTGTCATATCCTGCCACTTTCGTGCGTATGCCTGAGACCTCTCGTCGGTGTGGGAAGTAGTCATCTCGGTAGCAACATATCTGGGATCAGCTGCGCAATTTCGACTAGGTAAGGAGGCTCACCCTGGAGAGATACAGTTGACGGAAATACCGTAACCAGCCCATTCACCAGCCAAACTCTGCCTATCAGCTTTGTAGCGTGTCTATCAAGTAGTGACGAACCTTGGCGGCCATTGTCAATCCACCCTTACTAGCGTTGTACGCGACCTGCTTCTGAGGAGTCATGTTGACCAATCCGGAGATACTAGAAATCATGAGGATCCTCTTGTTAAGGTTGACAGTCTCCTCTCGCTTGCCCTTCTCCTCTGAGCCGGAAGTGACGGAAGCTGGCAGACCTAGCCAGTGTCGAACTAGAGATCGGGATAGGTAGAGGGGAGCAAGGAGGTTGACGGTGATTACCGAGTTCAAATCCTCTAAGAAATCAGCACTAAAGTGGAGCGGAGACATACCGTCGGTACAGTCAATATGATCTTTCCACATGGAGACACCAGCATTGACAACGACAATATCAATCTCTCCGATCTCCTTACTAGCCTTCTCAACAACCTCGTCGACGACCTTACTTTCCTCACCAGGGCACCTGTAGACGTGGATTGGTACCCCGTATTTCTCGGAGATGGGCTTCACAGCCTCCGTAGCGTCTTTGGAAGTGTATGTGACGATGATGGTGGCTCCAGCTACTTATCAGCACCGCAAATATCCGTTGCGATGCAAGCTGGACATACCCTCGGCAAAAGCAGTGGTGATAGCCAATCCAATTCCTCGTCCCCCACCTTTGAATTAGCTCTTCCCCTCCCAATGAAGCCAATCAGACTCACCGGTGATGAGGACAACTTTTCCTTTGTAGTCAATGTTGATCATATTGTTTGTCTCTGCCTGTGCGTATCTGTTCGGTCTCTGCTGGTGTTGATGGTAGTATGGTCAATGGTTTAACAAGAATGGAACACGAAAGATGGGTCGGAGATATACATGCCGGAGATATGCCGGCGGATATGCGGCTGAACGGAATCTCGGCTTTGAACCGCCGGTTATTCAACAGCGAATATGACAAGAGATGCATGGAATCATTGATGCTCGACACTTGACAAGCGAAGTCAAGAAGGCTGTACATGTGATGGGATGTATGCTAGATCCCGCTAAATCACTTCTCCTGCTTCTCAACTGTCAGGTGGATAAGCAACAGCATGAAGGTTTTGGTTTTGCCGTCTCAACGACGTATGGTCTTTACGAGGATTCACTATAGTAGGCTAGGCATTATATGGAACACATATTTGGGTCCTCTTCTCGGGGGTCGAATCGAGCCAGGGGTCGTGATCTACCGGCCAATAGAATCGGGAAGACCTATGACGGCCTGGTTGACGGCCGTGTGTGGGAGAGAGGAGGGCGTAATGGCCCAAGTTCCGAGATCAGTCTCACCCCTGGTGCGGCGCCTAACACGTCGGGGATGCGATTGACCATACAAGCAGCCGAAGTGTGCACGCCATCTGCACGATCGACCCGGACTTTCGAGGCGGGTCGTCCATCAACGGTCCACATCATGTGCTCTGTCTCGCCTGGTAAAAGAATGCGTAATTCGATATGCGCAGTGGCTGTTGGACCTTCCTGTGTTTCTACCGTAGCAACGATCCTGAGACCGAGCGAAGTACCCGGTTCCAAAGATCTATTCAGGATACCACACCATACAGGCGGATCAGAGAGTACAGATTCCCTTCGTTCTGTGACTTTGGTGATCGTGTAGCCCAGTGCGTGCATGACGTGGGCAGGAATGTCTTTGTATAATTCACCAAGTTGACCAGGTGCCGTGGTCACCATTTCCCCAAAGTCGACTTGTGTCATATCGACTCAGTATGAACGCATCATACGTTCGTCGGCTAGTTCCGCGGTCGTTAAGCTGTAATGATTCATAGAGCGGTTCGGTACAAGGTCCTGCGACGATGATGACGGGCCAGATCCTCGAGAAATCCCAAATACCGGTGCCCGTGAAAGGTGCATTGCCCTGCTTTGCCAAAGCATCGATCTTGTTGGCTCAGTCAGCATTAACGCCTTGCGGTAAATACGATTCGGATCCATGACAGATAACGTTGATCCCGGCACTCAGAAGCCGATGGTAGGCCGACCAATTCAGGCTAAGCCGTTCCGTCTGAACAACGAGCGCAATATTGGCGCCGAAGGCAGCATAGTCGGCGGTCTCGCAGTCTTCAACAGTGATCCAAAGATCAGAATTCAGACCAGCCATCCGTCCGAGATCCTGGCCTAACTTGGGTCCCGCCCTGTTGAGGGCTCCGAGGATTGACCAGCGCGTCGCAATGAGGATACGGACTGCCCCACTGGCGTAGTACCCAACTCCACAAATGATAACGCGCGGCCTACTTCCGATTTATGACTCAGTACCGCTGCTTTCGCTTACGTCGCCGAGTGACATTGCACTATCCGCGCCGAGATGTCCGGTTGACAGCGCTTTGGACAGCTAAGGATTCCCACATGCCAGAGATGGATTTCGGTTGATTCCGTTCAGGCACGGATTAATCTGAGATTTTGAGATTCAACCGTCTACATTGAACAGTGCTCACTATTAAGAACCAACAGAACAGCAAATATGCCTAAAGCAAGTAAGAAGAAAGGCGCCAAAGAGGCAGATTTCAAGGTATGCTCATTTCTATCGAACAGGCAAGAAGCTGATCATCAAGAAAGCCAAAGTCAAGCTCGGAAAGGGGAAACAACAAGCCTCAAACGCGACAAACACTTCTTTCAAAGCTAGATGTATGTCCGCCTTTCCTGTACGTATACTGACATATAGCAATCGCTTTACCGAACCAAACACCCATCGATCGTGTACTACAAGGTCCATCTGGCGAACCGATCACTTCGAATGGCCTCACCCTTGAAGAGGTGCTTTTCCGTTTCCGACATCCCAATTCTGGTGTGAGGCGGGATGCTATCGGCGCAGCAAAGGAGATCTTGGTTCAGCAGCCTTCGAAGGAGGTCGGAAAAGTCTGTCGGGTGATGGGAGGAGCTATCTCGGATGAGGTGAGTGTTCTCGTTGGACCTCAGAATAGCGGCTGATATGCAGGATGCTAGTGTCAGGAAAGCTTTGATCGGGTTCTTCGGGTGGTACCTTATCACTCTTCCAACTGTGAGTTCCTCGTACCAATGAGACACTTTGCTTATCGTCTCAGTCCATCTTGACACCCCATCTACCGCTTCTACAACTCCAAACCTCTTCGGCCTTGTCGCACATCTTCCCCGAAATCCGATTGGATGCTGCCCGTTTAGTCCATCTGTTTCTAGAACAGATCCCAACGCACATCACATCATCATGGCCTGCAGCCGAATCAACAATCATGGAAGGACTCCGTCTGACCGTCGGTCTAGGAAACGATAAAGGCGTAAGCACCCAAGGAGGTCGACTCGGTGCTCAAGCGAAACTGGTCACCTTGAGGACGATACTCGCTTTCATCAGGACCGCGCTACACGATTCAGTCGGCAGGGGTGTCGAGGAAATGTTCACTTCACAATTTAGGAGGGAGGTAAGGGGCAAAGGCAAGGGAAAAGCAAGGCTTGTCGGAGAGGATGGGTTGGAGGAGCAGTATGAAGGAAGTATGGTCGGATGTGGAGAATGGGGTCTGGAAGAGGCTTTGACTAATTGGGAACTTGGCCGATTGGAAGCTACGAGCTCGTTGTCTGGCAAAGAGGTCGAGATCGAGACTTTGACGGTAAGTCATCACTGATGTACCGATTCAGGAGCTGATGATGCAGCAACTCTACACACAGCTTCACCCCCTCCTCCTCGCAACTTTCCTCGAAGCCGCTCCCTCAGCCTTCTCACCATCCTCATCAACATTCTCTACATCCGACGAAACATCCCTCGAGCTGTGTACCGTCTCGGCGGCCTTGACCGAGGTCCTATCCCGCTCGATCTTATCGCACGATTCCGAGATCGCAGACATCCGAACAGTCCGCTCGAACGCTTCTGACTTCTTAAAGAGAATGGCAGCTTGGTTCCCTTTCCACAATCCCGCTACTGCAACATCATCGTCGACTGGTGTTTCTCCCGCTTTCGAATTATCGCTGACTTACTCGAAACTTGCTATTTTACTGGCTCCTAGGCCTAAGGTGCTCGCTTTCCCGAACGGCAAGAAGGAAGTTGGATGGAAGTTGCGGATCAGAGCTACCGAGGAGAGTTGGAAGGAAATGAGGATGATTGGAAAGAGCAAAGGGAAGGGGAAAGCGGATGGATGGGCTCTGGAGGAAGTATCGGAATGGATCATATCCGTACTGGTGAGTCAAGCTCGATCTTCAGTCTCCTCCAGTCAGAGGCTGACATGTAGGCACCTCAGGACGCCCTTACACCGTCGATGACTCCGACAGCCTATTCCTCCATTCTATCCCTCATTCTGCCCCTACTACTCCTGCCCCCAACTTCCGAGATCCCAACAGCAATAGGTCAAGCACTTCTCTCACATCTATCTCGCCAGGGATCTTCATCCCATATCAAATCTCTAGGGAACCAATTCCTGATATCTCTGGTCTTGGCCCACGAAGTCCGATTCCCTACTATCCCATTCTTCATCACTCCCCAGTCTCCCCTGCGCGCCGACTTGACAGCCTGGATCGAGAATCTACCCAAGACACTATGGGAGATCGGAATCAAAGACCCCCTGGCGACACAGAAGATCTTGGAGTTCCTGCTAAACATTGGTCAGCGAGGAAAGGCGGCATTCGAAGATGGATTCTCATTAGTGGAAAAGAAGGTCTTTGGGGTAGTCGCGGCAAGATTAGGACCTTGGTTCTGGCTCGAACATCCTTCGAAAGGCGGTATCAAAGGTCCATGGACGAAACTTGAGAGGGACGTCAAGAAGCTTGGACTGGATGTTGCTAGTATATGGGCAGAGTACGATGCCGACCTGAGTCTACAAGGGGCTGTGAGCAAAGCAGTAGAGTCTGATGAGTGGGCAAGAGCATATTGGGCTTCTCGGAGCACGTAGGCTGTAGTGACGTAATGTACAGTATACTGCTCATTGATGAACATGTGAATGATTAGTCACAACTGCCCTTCATGCGTCGAGGATGGCTCTATGCGCTCTGCCTGGATCAACACGGGCTTCGCGAGGCTAGAGCAGCTGCTCACTGATCAACCGCACCTGCTTTCATATACGCGGACGTATACAGTACGAACATTCAAATTTGCCAGGGCATGTCATTATTTACAACTCTCCACCACTTGCCATCCGAGACAAAAGTCAAGTGTTTCTCTTTGACATAATGAAAAAGTGATCAGCTCTTCTCGAAAAGGCTCCTCCTTTGGTCGGCAAATCATATTCATCCATGTCACCCCCGAACGCCACCCATAATTCCCCTTCCTCATCGTTGTCAACAACCCAAGCTCCCTTGTGCTTGCCCAGGTCGGAATTTGCCTTCCGGAACGTCTGAGGCATTGAACGTACCTATCGCCGGATTATCGGGGACAAATATGGATGTCTGTGCGAGATCGGAGGGCTTCCCGTTCTGGGAGTACTCCTTGTGCTTGTTCACGTCGTCTTTGGCGTTCTGTGTTCGCAAGGTGCCCGGTACTGAGTACCCAATACGATGAATGAAATCTCCGTTCTCGTCGACTCCGAAGTGGGCGCCGTTCGGGAACCACTTCACCGAACCCGAGAATGTGCTGCGGGAGGTTTGCTTGTCATTCTTTCCGGATATGTGACCGACAGTAGTGGTATTTCGATTCGAGGCATTGTCATCAGATGTGACTTGCGTAGGCAGATTCTCCGACTGTCAGCAAGATTGACCTGACGGAAGAGCTACCGCGAGTTTTCGGATCCCCGCTCACTAGGTGTTCAGGTGCGACCGCGCAAGGTCGCTTGGACTCACACTGGATCGATCAGACATGATTGGTACAAATGGTGAGTTATATGATGATAGACAAAGGGATTATCGACTGCTAGTGGAGAAAGGTGATGTATGTGGTATGTTTGAGAAGTAAACAGGAGATCAGACAGAAATCTACAGGCTACATAGGGTGATGCTGGAAGCCGTACCATTCACAGCGTTTGTCTTTACCCTCCTTTGTGAGGAGGACCTCAGCTCCACCGCCTTGTTTGTGAACCTTTCACCATTCCGGCCTAGTGGAGCTGTCATGGAGCTGTCGTGGAGCTGTCGTGGAGCAGGATTGAAATGAAACACTATTCAGGCAAATAATGCTTGACAAGAACGCATGAAAGGTAAACAGTTATGAAACGTCCAGCGTAAGCTTATAGACCTCTGCTGTCAAGCGCCGCATAGCAAGAGAAAAGCTGTGCAGTCTCAAGAGCACATCCATTGTTTCACTTAAATGCAAGATAACATTTCTTTCCCTCGCCCGCAGGCTCAACCGCATCTGCTTTCATGTACACGGATATATACAGTAGGCCCACTCAAAATTTTCAGGGCATGTCATTGTTCACATCCCTCCATCACTTGTCATGCATTCCATAAATTAGGTCTCACTGTTCACACCAAAAGTGAAACAAATATCAGCTTCTTCTGTTAAGGGTTCTGTGGTTTTTCGAAATCTATCGGCATCCACCTGACCCCCACACGCCACCGAGAATCCCTTCGTGCTATTGGCAAAGACAGTCTTGGACGTGTTCAGGTGATACCATTTGCCTTTCTGGACGCCCCAGACATCGGCCTCACCACAGGGAACATAGCAGGATGTCTTTCGGATGTCGAAAGTCTCTCCGTCTGGCAAATATGCCGTGAACATGGTGGCCGGTGCGGAGGAGCCCCTAGGCTGGATTGTTTTTTCGTCCCCCTTGGCTTTGACTGTGGCGCCGTCTCTGTAGAATTTCCCCTCTACCGAGCATGCTACCCCCTCCTCGTGGACCCGACTGTCACATGTGCCAGACTGTTGCGAGGCTGGCTGTCAGTAATGTACTACTCGACCCGAAACGTACCATCAGGCCGGGCTTCAGACTCGCTCCCGGTAGTGGTGCCATCTGGAAGCTCGGAGACCGAAGTAGGCAGGTCGTCCCTGTCCGCGACGGACAGGCTCTGATTAGATTAACAACATGTTCAAAGACACCGCGTACTTCCGGAAACCTCCATGCTAAAGCTCTTGGGGGAGATCAAAAGGAACCATCCACTCACGATGGATTCGGCAGACATATTCGATTGGGAATTATGCGAGGCGGCAGAAATTATGTGTCGAAAAATTGACTACGTAGTGAAGGATGTATGTATGAGGGAAAGTGATGTGGAAACGAAGACGACACTAAATTGAAGGTCGGGGCCTATATGTATGGTCGAGTTGACAGTTGCTTCACAGGACACTGCTTGTGTCCTACCTCCTCTCAGTGACAAAGTCTCAGATTTTGACCGTGTAAAGTCATTGAACCTTTCATCATCACGGTTAGTGGAGCTTGGAGGAGCTGAGGTGGAGCAGACTTGAAAGGATCCATTGGCCAAGCAAATAGGCTCAGGCGAAAAGGACCAAGGCGAGATGAACATATCAAAGGTTCAGGATAGGTTCACAGACCTCTATTGTTAAAGACCGCATGGCTAGATGAAAGCTGTGCAGTCTGGTGCGCACCTCAATGGTTCCATTGAACACGATGCACTTTCCCCCTCGCCGTAGAGTAAAACATCCTTTCACCTCTGCTCCACTTTGAGATACATCCATGGGAAAGTTCATCTAGCTCCACTCGGACATGACTCAATGGAAGACAAGGGAAACCCGCATCGACGGATCTTGCGGTTTTCTTACGGTGGGTGGCAAATACTGTACAGTACTCAGAGCCCCCTCCGTGTTGACTACCTCATGGCAATTACATGTAAGACCTGTACCTCACAATATTGCCTGGACGCACGATCTCGGTGCTGGCAAGCTACTGAAGATGTAGGCTAGTTATGATGAGAAAGAAGGGAGTTCAGCCGACTTCAGCGCCTGACTTGGAATCCCGATATGTGAGGGATGTGAGTATGCTGTGATTTCGACTGGATCAATTATACAGTATCTCAGCGTTGACAATGTGTCTGGACAGTATGTATGACATATGAGTATGCTGAACTTGATCTACAATACACTATTTCTACAGTATACAACTAATCAACTAATCAGGTAATCCTTGATTCTGCCCTGTCTCCAAGGCTTCACTAACGCCAAAATACTCCGCACACTACTTCCCCCAAACACGACTATACTAACGCCTATGCGAACCTAAGCATGCCCATACTCGCCATTAACGTGTTCCCAAGTTAAAGCAGTCTCTGGCGTGGGGCACTGGAACAACTTGACTGTACCGCTCGTATCGAATCCACCAGCAGCAACCACCATTTCAATCTACAATCAGCTGACTGTTTTACTACATTTCTCGCTCCACGGCGCGGTAGCTCGGAAGAGAGAAGGAAAGACTCACCGGATGGAAAGCGAGACTAGCAGCACTAGGCATAAATCCGACCGGCCGTTGTGGGCCACCGACATGTGGACTGAGTGGAATCGATAATTTCGACAACGTCTTGGGTTTCGTTGGATCCGAGAATCCCTGAATGACAAGTCGTTGGCGAAGATCATGAGATGGTGCCGAAGTCCTGTATATTAGCAGTCATACCATTTTGCGGTAGTAGATAAGGCATACGTAGCAAGTACAGGTGCACCTGCGTGAACCGCCAATCCAGCTAGACCATGTGATTGAGCCACACTTTCGTATAATGGTTTCTCAGGTGCTCGGACATCCCAAATCCGAACTTCACCATTCATACTACTCATCAGCTCTGTCAAACTGCCGAGAGAGGGGCTTACCTTCCAGTGATCAATTCCCGCTGACCACCTTTTTGAAGGTGAACACTCTGGATCCAAGTATGATGTTGTCTCCATACCCTCATGACGATGTTACTGGCATCTTGCATCCTCTTATCGAACAGACGGACTACACCATCCCCGAAACCGGACACAAAGACGTTTCCATCCGGTTCGTCGGATGCTATAGCCGTCATGTTGGATCCTGCCTGCGTGGCAATGTCCTGGAAATTAGCGAGTATCCTGAGCCGCAGAAACCAAGGACTTACGCGCAGATGACGCTCGACGGTCGCGTCCCATAATCGGACAACTCGCATGTCGCCCCCGACTAAAAGATGACCTTTCTGCTGTTCCCATGCGGTCAAAACTCCACTGGAGTGTCCGACCGGTAGTAGTTCCGATACAGCCCGGAAAGTGGATGCAAGCTCAGTCTCTTCAGGAGACTCGTAATCCCTCCAAATTCTGATGCACCCCTCGGCTACCTATAAGCTCGATCTCAATGAGGGATGATGAACGTACTGGAAGCGGTGAGCATCAGACTGGACGCCATCTCATTAATAAAGTGGGCGCTGGATATACTAGTGCCGCCGAGGTTCTGGTTTGAGAATTTGTTAAGCTTGACTTGGGCTTTCCAGTCCCAGATACTGATCGTCAGTCATGATCTTGAGAAGAAGAAGGGGACATACCAGATGTTATCGGTATCATCCGTAATTGCCATGATGGGATCATAAGAATGGAACAAAATCTGTAATGGCCAAGCGTCATTGTGTAGAGTGCCAGCATCTTCTCCCCATGCGTTAGAAGCTATGAGTCAGCTACCGTCACAATGACCATCCACCTGACTCACCTGCATGCTTCTCGTTGGCATTGGCTGAAACGAGTAGATCAGCATTGCGTTGATGCCGCCACGCCTGCTGATTGAAAGCTTTACTTCCAGGTTCATCCGCATCGGGTGCCTGATGTCAGTATGTTCGCACGAGAATAGATCAAAGGGGTACTTACCTTCATCTGAGGTTCCCTAAAGTACTCGACTGCCCAGTCGTAGAACCCACTCTTGAGAGGCAATACATCATCCTTGACCTCCTTAGCGACCATGCCCAAGGTCAATTCAGCAGGTCTAGCCAGACCATTATTATTCATTCGCCCTTCATGATCCGCATTAGCCTCCATGCCTCGATTCCGCCTCAACCGTAATCGTTCCATATCTTCCGTAGTCAACGCCTCGAGGACATCGAGTGGGTCGGCGGGGTTTGTGAATACTGACGACATTGCCAAACCTGAAGGAACCCTTGTTCGGGATGTACCACGTGATGAGATTGATTCCTCGTCTCCTTCGGGGTATGTCCTTGGATGGGTCGGATCAGGGTATGGAGAAATATACCCTCCAGAGGAAGGAGTATAGCTTGGCTCCTCTGTATTCTCCGCTGGCGGAGTGGTGGCTTTCTCGTTATCCTCCGATTCTTCATTGGGTATCAGTCCAGTCATGCTAGCCAGACTTCTTAGGGCGTTTGCCACAGAGGAAGATCGCTTCATGCCGCCTGATGAGGATTTCGATTTCGTTGATCCGATGGAAGTTTGTGTATCGGTCCTCTTGAGCGAGTGGGATAACGGTGAGCCATTCAGCGTCTTTCCATCATCCGATAATGGAGCCGAAGGTTGTCGAGTAGCCATCCTGGGTGGGTTCGGACGCCGTCTGTTCATCTTCGCAATTGATGAATCGGGTACTCGTGCGAATGCGGAATCGAGTAGTAAAGCCATAATGTAATCGACTACCGTACTCGCCATGAGTGCTACCTCAATATCCGGATCTACCGAGAGATCAAGTAAAGTCTCGAATAGCGTCTTGAAGCTCGACAACAACATGCCTTTGTCGTGTGTCTGCTCCTCGTCCTCGTCCGAGTGGTTGTCTTGTAACCAAGCATCAAGTGCAGGTTGCACGACATCGGGATACGACTCGTCTCCATCCTCCATAGCTTCTTCGTAGGCGATCTGTTCGTGATATAACCAAGCAGCACAGACGAACCATCCTCTCCATTCCCTAACGACGCACGAAATGACGACCACCAATTCCTTCCTGACCATTGGACTAGCATCTTCTTTGACAGTCATCATGCAAGCGAATGCCAATCCAGCTTCTAGATCCAATTGTTTGCTTTCCGAGATACTGAGTTGAGCGCCCATGCCACCGCCGCCACTTGAATCGGTCGAATCAATCGGAGTCGCGGAAGCGCCAAGAAGGGTGCCGAAAGCGTACAGAGCTGCTGCGCGGACTTCGACCGCGGTACTACGTAGAGTATCGATTAATTGTGTTTGTCGGTCCCCATCCCGAGCGAAAAGCGATTTGATCTCGTCGTTGTCGGCCCACATCTGCGCGATACACAAAACAGACCATGTCTTCAATAACCAATCTGACTCTTGTAGCCTCGTGAGACAAGACTCGAAGACATGTATACTCATGCAAGCAGATTGACCCTGGCGGAAACCTCGGCATAGTGCCGACAGAATGAACGCACACATTGCCCGGTGTTCATTGGCGTTCGGAATGACGAGGTGCTGATTCGTCCCCGTTGGATATGGCGTAAGGATCTGAGCAAAGTAGTTGTATCCATGATCTCGAAGTAGGTCGACTTGGCATGTTCTGTCGACAGCCAAAATACGAGCCCAAATAAAGATCAAGACGGGTTTGAGCTCGACAGCGGGTGATTGTAGGAGTTTCTGGACATAAGGGAATATACCGATTGACAGCGACAAGTGGACGGCCCATGGTCCGAGATCGACGAATCGGGACAGTAATATCAACGCGCGTAATCGATGTGCTTGCGAAAGCAAGACTTGAAGGACGATCGGTAATTGTTCAGGAGGAACTCGATTGACGGTATTATTAGGTGATTGTTTAGGTTGAAGTGACAGATGCGAAGGTACATTTCCGCCATGTTCGAGCCATACTTCGAATGCTTGTAGGTGCTGTGCGAAAAAGAATGATGGTTTATATGTCGTCAGAGAAGGAGGTGGATTGGCCGGAGCGCCAGGTGCTGGTTCGGGTAACAATAAATCGGGTAATTGTGCTAGACAAGCGTCTACAGCTAGATCCCACGAATGCCAGAGTGGGTGGTTATGCGTTGACGGTAACTCTGGTATCGACATTGGCGTACAGTGGTAGGAAGTCATAATTCGTTGCGCCAGCAGGAAATTTCGGAAAAGGGCAGCGACCAGTAAATCCTGTCGAAAGAGCCTATTAAAGATTTCTCGAGGGAACGATAACCACGCTATCGTGTCTGTGACTGCCGTGAAGATCCAGCTAAGTTCCCCTAATGGCGTCCGCCTATCCTTCAGATCTCCCGGTATACGCATGACCATTTGTACCGTGATCCTCGACCGTGGATCGCGAGCGGTCTCTACGTTCCTCTTTAACGGATCTTGCAACACAAAGTACCGTAAAGCGATTTCGATAGGTGAAGTCAAACAACAAGTAAAGACGTCGGCGGGTAGGTCGGGCGTCATGGGTAAAATCTGATTCGCTTTACAAGCCGCTAAATGAATCGCATCGGCATATGTCGCGCCACTGAAATCCGCAGATTGACCGGGTGTGGGTCCAGCATTCCGGATCTCTGAATCTTTGCGTTCGGCGGATTTAGCGAAATTGGTGAGGATGTTGCCGGCTCCCGAACATTCCCAGACGTAGATGCAAGGCGTTCCTAGCCAATCCTGAAGATCATACAGCGATACAGGAATGTACTGTGTGTAATCTGTCGTCAGTTACATTTCCAAGAGATGGCTTACTCTTATTAAAGACCCATATCTCGCCGGATGGAGTTGGTTTAGGTACACCATGCCCGTTGTAGTAAAACACAGTCCTCTCATCCCTTGCACTTTTCCGGAGGGAAAGACACTGCTTCTTGGTCTCTTCCACCGAAGGGTCCAATACCGACTTGTATTTGACTTTTGGATTCAGCGTCTCGAATTGCTCATGCAGATCTGGTCATCAGTGTGCACTTGACACCTAGCAAGATTTGGACCTACTGCGACCGATAGCGTCTATTGCTTTTGACGAAGGTAAAGCAGCCGGATCCAACCAGCATTCCAGCTTGGCACAAGGATTCGTCTTGACTACATCAGGTGGGTCGACTCCGATATTCAGGCAGATGAACATTCCGCAATTGAACGTCTTTAATCTTGACCGTAGTCTCCAAGCCACTATCATCAGCTCACTTGTACGAATCCCGGTGGCTGGACCTCACTATGCTCCTCTTCCTTTTCCGTCTCATCCCGACCTGCCTTGTGACGGTTAGCCGCCCAGTATTGTGTTTCCCGAGCACTGTCCGCTTCCGCAGACTCATCTACCTCCTCCTCTTCCTCTTCGGCTTCGAAAGTATCGGTGAATGTTGGGTAGAACTGATAAGCAGCGGCTTGCGAGGTTGATCCAGCATCTCGAGCATAGGGCAATGATGGCGGTTCGGCCATATTGAATGATTGGCTGTAATTATAGTTGTATGTCTGTATATGTAGGTATTAGGTGCGAGTAGACATGGAGGATATGAAAGAGTGTACAGTCTACTATAAAGGTGTATGGTATCGCAATACTAATGGATCACAGGGTGTATAACTAACCTACTGCAATTGATCACGGCTAAGGTTAACTAAGGGCAGTAGTCTCAATCAGGCACGGGAGGAGGTATATGGGTTCTTTGTATATGTATCCCATTTAAGCTATTCCATTACCTCCACTCTCTGGTACCTCGCACCGTCACTCATAAGCTACTCGACATATACAGTAATCTCAGTGCAGTCTCATACAGCACAATGTCGGACGATGATGACTTCATGATGGTGAGCTGATCGGTCCTGTCCCGAGGCCACCAGCTGATCTTCAGGATGGTGCAGACGAGGAGGTGATTCTCATCTCTGTCACCCCACTTTCAAGCTGATCATATAGGAATACGACTTTGATTACGATGACGATGATGATGCGGACATGGACGATGCAGGCGGCGATATCGAGAACCAGTACTATAAAGCGAAATGTACGTCCTCTCTCAGAGACGCGTATCGCATCACAACAAGCTGACGATCAGCATTGAAGGATGATGATGCCCAAGCGGCTCTAAAGGCATTTAGGGCAGTTGTAAATGATCAACCAGAAAAGGGAGAATGGTAAGCTGCGGGTTCCAGACTGGCACGAGCTGACAGACAGGGGATTCAAAGCATTGAAACAGATGACAAAGATGAACTATCTCTACTTGCAGAAACCAGAAGACGCTTTGACGACGTATCGAGAGTTACTGGGTTATACCAAGGTAAGCTTTTCCGCTCCAACCGATACACAAGCTGAGGAAACAGAGTAATGTCACCAGAAACTACGCCGATAAATCAATCAACAATATCCTAGATTACGTTGGAGGGGAAGGGAAGGTGAGCTAGCGCACTCGCCATATTGCAAAGCTGACGGGTCAGCATGCAGTTCGAGCACCCAAAATCCCACTAGATACCCTAGAAGAGTTCTATGAGGCTACAAAAGTAGCGTGCGATGAGGCCAAGAATGAGGTTCGTCTTGTAGCCTTGAGTCGGGCTGACATGCAGCGATTATCAACTAAATCGAATTTGAAGTTGGCAAAGCTGTTGCAAGACAGGAAGGAATATGCGAGATTACAACCTGTCAGCTGATACGCTACCGTGTGTTGACTGAGCTGATCACTAGATCTTGAAGTCATTGCACGCCTCATGCGAGCCAGGGGCGAATCCTTCAGAAGATCAGAGTAGGGGGTCAGTCTGTAAGCTCGGAGAAGAAACACCTTTTCCAAGCTGACATGATAGTATTGGAGCTTTACGCAATCGAGATCCAAATGTACAGTGATCTGAAAGAGACGAGGAAGTTGAAGGTCAGCAATCTGATTCATTGCTAAGCCGAGCTGACATCGTAGGAAATCTACAGTGCCTCTATGAAAGTCAAGAATGCCATTCCCCATCCTAGGATCATGGGTGTAATTCGAGAATGTGGTGGTAAAATGTGGATGATGGAGCGTATGTTCAAGCCGCCGTCAATCAGAGAGAAAACTGACGAACAGGATCATGGGATAACGCTTCTACCGATCTATTCGAGTCATTCAGGCAGTACGACGAATCCGGTTCACCCCAGCGTATACAAGTCCTCAAATACCTGGTACTGGCATATATGCTCATGGGGAGTCGTATAAACCCTTTCGACTCGCAAGAAACTAAACCGTAAGCTATAAGTCGCCGATCATCAGCTAATAAGTAGGTACAAGAACGACCCTCAGATTGTTGCTATGACCAATTTGGTAGCGGCCTATCAGGATAGAAATGTTCAAGAAGCCGAAAAGATCCTGAGAGGTGAGCTTACTCCCCTCCAGAGATGGTCGAAGCTGATAAATAGCAAACAAAGCGACCATCACCGACGACCCATTTATCGCGTACTTCATCAACGATCTCCTCCGCTCACTCCGCACGCAATTCATCATTGACCTCATTAAACCATATACGCGTTTAGAACTTCAATTCTTGGCGAAGGTAAGCTTTGAGTGGCTGTGATTTGCCAGAAGCTGACTTCAGTCATTGAATGTCAGCAGAGCAGAAGCAGAGGGATTAGTAGTTTCCCTAATCCTCGATGAGAAGATCAAAGGCAAGATCGATCAAGTCAACGGTCTCCTCATTCTGGAACGATTGTAAGCTTTGGCTTCCATGAGTTTTCGCTGGAACAGAGCTGATAAATAGCGGGACAACTTCAGCTCGAAAGTATGGGGCATTGAAAGATACTGCTTCTTCACTCAAGACTTTATCACATAGTCTGTTGGAGGACAAGATGAACAAAAGTGGAGATAGGGGATTTGTGGGTATACCTGCTTTCTGAGCAGAGGGCGTAGAGTTGTGTTGTATATGGAGTATAGTCGAGTCATGTATATTACAATACGGTATGACTCAATTTGTCTCGAAGATGAGCTCAGATGGGCGATCACTACCCATGTACTTGCCAGACAGTCAAGCGATTGGGAAGGCGAGTTGTTCAGGTAAGGAACAACAAGCCTCACTCTGATCTGGCAAGAGAAGCTAAGATAAGTCGGGTCGAAGACAGCGAGGCTGAAACAACAAAAAGAAGGTTCAGTAGTTGATGACATACATACATATGACGTCGATGACGATGTTGTGTATCTTCTTGACTTGACGAGGAGACGACAGGACAGATCCCTTTAGTGTCATTCAATAATATCGTACTGTGTCTCTTTTGAACGTTGTACATCACTTTCACAATGTCACAGCAGGAACAACACGAGAATAGGCAACTTGGAGGTTACAAAGCGTGAATTTCTTTGCTGTCCCCAGCTGATGGCAGCTAATATCATAGAGCGCTTCACAATCCGAACGTAAGCCTCGTGATTGACAAGATCTGATTCTGATAAAAGGTCGGCGCAGAAGCCAAAGAACATGCTACTGCCGTATGTCCCCTCTCGCGCCCGGGTCCTAATTAGCAGATACTCGAAGAACATGGTATACCCGTAGATAAGGATCACGCCTCCCATATCCCAGCGCATGATGCTGCCCATCACGCTGCAGCTACAAAGGGCCATGGTCATGTGGAACATCACTCACATTATCATACCCGACATGGAGAGGATCAGAACAAGGATCAGGGTCATGTTATTGGGGGTTTCAAGTCGTGAGTCTTCACTTATTGTCATGTCCTCTCCCTCCCTACTATTCCCCGTGTTCCTGTAGGAGTGACTCAGTCTGATGGTAGAACTTTGAGCAACCCAAACACCTCGGAAGAAGCCAAGAAACATGCTAGGGAGGAATTAAAGAAGATGGGCGTCGATTATGAGTGATTCACAGATTGTCGGCGGGAACATGACGGAATGAGGTTTTGCCGGTTGGTTACCGTAGTGCCGGTTGTTGTTCAATAATACATGAATGCAGAAGTGCTGAACTGTCCTTTGTAGGAGGACGAATGCTGTATCCTGTACATCTACCGCGGCATACTGCTTTCCTATTCGCTGTGCACTTGAGCTCGGTGTACTAGTGTGTGTGTTCCGCATAATCTACTCATTATGGAAGTCGACTGACGTAACCTTGGATTTTCCGTTGAAGCGTGCCTGGAAATATGATTAACCCGCTTCTCAATTACCGTCTTTCCTTTTCTTGTCAATCACAACCGACCTTGTATATAGAGTAGAATGGAAGGGAGAGCTTAGGTCCAAGGGACAGCTTTGGACACCACCTTTCTTTGTCTTCTGTCTCGACTCGACTCTCCGACTTTGACGATCATACCGGAGTTCAAACCGGGGATTCTGAGCTTAGTCACTCCTTTGTTTCGAATTTTGACAAAGCAACCTCGTCTGCATATATAGCTTCCCTCTGGCATCGACTTCCTCGTTCAATACACGACTTCTCGAGACAATAGAACATTAGAACCGTAGAACATATAGAATCATGGGAGCTTTCGATAATTTACGAGGTGATCAGATTGATCATGGTTGTGAGTCCTCTTCCTCATCTGTCCATCTCGTATCTTCTGCTATTTCCATGACCTCGCCCCCTTGCCCCCCATATTCCATCGACTGTACTCTGCTCTCCTGCTCTACTCCTAATCACCTCGCTTCCTACCCTCTTCCCCGTCCTTTGTCTCCTCGACCGCCCGCTGACAACAGACTGGGGACATCACACGGGAACGATAGACTGGTGCGAAACCAACTACTCTCATAGCCGATACATCGCAGAATTCGTAAACTCCCTAACGAACTTCCCATCAATCTTCCTAGGTCTATACGGCTTATATCATACCCAAACCCAGGGAATTCCTTTACGGTACGGATTATGTTTTCTAGGACTTAGTTTGATTGGAGTGGGGAGTTTTGGATTTCATGCTAGTTTGAGGTGGGAATGGCAATTGATGGATGAACTTCCTATGGTATGTGCATCTCTTCTTCATATGCGGGATTTGAGTGCTGATAATAGATTTACCTTGTGACTTATGCTGGGTATTTATGTGTTGATACCCTCCCTAGCTTTAAACCTAGGTTTGGAATTTGGGGACCACTTGCCGTGTTGGCATTCAACATCTTTGTTACCATCTCCTAGTAAGTCCGGACCTCAAGTATTTGCTTTTCCTAACTCCCTTCATCTCCCCGTCTTCGCAATACACCTCTTCCTATACGGCTAAAGACTGCTTTACGAGACCTACGCCTCATTCCAATTGCCCTCGCTGACAAATAGCGCCTACCTCCCCAACCCTATCTATCACCAGATAGCATTCGCCGCCATCCTCATTTCCTCAGTCGGCCGACTCTTATACTTGACTCACTGCCTGCCAGCTTCCTCTTCGAAACATAAACTCATCAACACTTTCCTGAAGGGGATCGCAATCTTCGCAGGAGGCTTCGGGATTTGGAATATCGATAACATATTCTGTGATCAACTTCGAACTATCCGAGATTTCCTAGGACCCGTTTTGGGTATGGTGGTGCAGGGTCATGGATTTTGGCATTTGATGACTGGTTATGGCAGTTACTTGATCTTTACCGCTGCTATCTGTAGGTCTTTTTCGTTCTACACAATCGAAAGAACATCAGCTGATGACAGATCTTCAACTATCAAACAAAGTATCACCAAAGGCTTATATCTTCGATACCAGCGGTTGGATCCCGACTGTCAAACCCAGCAACAGGCCATTGAGTAATGGTCATATTGCAAATGGCAAATGAGAAGAGAGGAAAGGGGATAATCGGCCTTAGTCGGTATCCCGTGTACTTATAGACTGTCCACATAGCATATACATACATATCTCTTGAATACATGCATTGCCTGCTACCATTACTGTCTTTATGGACGGTTGTCGATGAGCGGAATCAAATATCACTCGACTTGTACCGTGTATTGACGGTTGATCTGCTCTCTTTACATACCGCATAGCCAGCTTTGCCCTTTTACGATGACTAGATCTCGTGAGTTCATCCGGCTGAACAGTAATGCGTCATGAGCTCATATCAGATGCAAAGCACAACACGACACAATCAACGCTGACGCACTATGAGCGAAGTCTGCTCCGTCGCCAAAATGAAGCTCGTAGACTAGGGCACGATTCCTTCAAACCCCTCGATCATTGCAATTTATGCCTATCCAACATCTACTCTCGAGATCCAGTATCATGTCCAAAAGGTCATATATACTGTAAAGAATGTGTTCTCACCAATTTGATAACACAAAAAGCGAGTATAGAGGCGTCAAAGAGGGAACTGGAGAGATGGGAAGATAATGAAGCTAGGGAACGATATGAAGCTAAACAAAAAGCTAGAGAGAGGGTTATTTCGAATTTCGAAAAAGGGATGGGATTAGGACAGGGTGTCAGTGGGAGGAAAGCAATTGATGTCAAGGAATTGGCTAATGGAGCTGGAGGTGGAAAAGAGGAGGATGGGAGGGTACAGAGATTATTAGAGGAAGCTGAGAATAAGGCTTTGAAAGTCATTGAGGAGGAACAATTGGAAGCTAGGAAATCGAAATTGGCAGCGTTTTGGTTACCCTCACTGGCGCCTGAGGCAAAGTTGGGTCCGATCAAGGATATGAAGTTGCAGACAATGTGTCATGTTGGTGGTGAACAGCATCCTATCTCGTGAGTCTGTATCCCTCTGCGCTCCAACTGCACCAACACCTATTCGGATCTGTTGAGATTAAGCTGACTCACAGACGCAAAACGATACTCCCAGTAATATTCACCTACGCCCCCGGTTCAACGCCAGCCCCAGGATTATCAGATACTAAATCCCCAAAACCAATATGTCCCTCCTGTTCCCGCGACCTCTCAAATTCCAACCACTCAATCCTCTTATCCTCCAAGTCACCTCTCACTACAACCAACGGTGACGGTGATGAAGACGATAGACCTAAGAAGAAGACGAAAAAAGAGAAATCGAAAGAAGAATACGTATGTGGTCATGTGGTTTGCAAGACTTGCGCGGATAGTATTGTGAAAGAATCAGGGAGATGTTGTGTCTGTGAAGCTGGAATTGGCGCGGATGGGATGATACCGCTTGGTAAAGAGGGGACTGGGTTTGCTGCTGCTGGTGGATCGGAAGTTAAGCGGAATGTCACTACTTTCAGGGTGTAGTGTGCTTGTTCTTGGTATCAAAGTAGAGTACAAGTAGAGTACATTCAAGTTGTCATCGCATTGATCATGCATATTCACCCACGAGGATCCTGGTCTGCTGTTGTACATGACTGAAGGCGTCATCCATATGAACCCAATCTGCCTTGAAGACCATTCGAGCTTCTATCGTCTAAGATCTAGCTTATCTATACCTCGGCCCCGATGTCTATCCAACTCGCTTATCTTCGTGCTCCGTACCTAGGCCCAACTCCTCCTGGATCTTCTTTACCTCCTCTGCATTGCCCGTAAACTACCAGTCAGCTTGGAACCCCCATTGAAAAGAAGAAATTAGCTTACCTTGCCGACATCATCTGAGAGTTTAACGCAATTGCGTCCATTGATCTTGTTCAACTTGATTACGATATTAAGTGGTGTGGAGGTTTTCGAAGGGTCTGACTTCTTGTTGAAATCGTTGGTGAGGAAAGTACCGATTCCGAATGATGCTTCTCATCAGTCTTCTATAGCACGAGCCGCCGACAGAAACTTCAGAACTCACCAGCCATCCCCTGTTCATCGCACATTGCCTGAATCTGTAATGCTTTATCAACGTCCAGTGAATCACTAAACACCGCCATCTTTCCCTCGCCGATCCTCCCTTTACCCTCACCTCTCTCTATACCCGCTTTCTGCTCCACAGTAGTCCAAGCTTCTTTTGCCATGTTGATAAATTCGAATGGATCGCCTGAGTCGTGTCTCAAAGCTCCCCAGCGTAATGCTCTTTTAGGATCACTCGTGAAATCGTTGAAAAAGGTGCGGACTGTGAATGTATCAGTCAACATTGTTAATGGCGGTGAAGTCGCTGAAGCAGGGTAGACTGGATTTTAGCTCATTCACCCACGAACTTTAGCTTACCCTCCTCCCATAGATCCATCGCTTTACTGTTTACGCCTGTGTAACCGTATGTAGCCCCTACTGCCATTATCCACTCGTGAGCAATCGTCCCAATGGGCTTCAGGCCATACTTTAGAGCGAGGTATACCTTCTATTAGCATCCGAGTATGAGATCAGGAGGGAACATACATTACTAGTCCCTGTCAACACACCGTGCTTCCCACCTTTTGCCTTCAATTCCTCATGCCCCTCTATCAGTCCCCTTAGGACGAGATCTTGAACTTGGAAACTTCTTCTACGTCTTGTTCCGAACTCAGAGAATGCAGCGGGAGTAGTCGGGACTTTTGGTGCTATTAGTGCGATCGCCTTCGCTTTTGCCTTCTCTGTCCCATCAGCGACAATTGTAAGGCGAAGGGAGAGGGCATTTTACCTTGTACACGGTCCATCTCCCAATCTGTATCGACAAATCTGAAGTACGCTTCACTGACTGTCGATTAGCTTCGAATACACGAGTGTCTTGGGAACGTACAGATGGCAAGTATAGGTACTTCGTACAATATCGTTTCTCTCCACACACCCTCTATCGAGCAGGTGATTTCTCCCATACCATCACCTCCTTTTGGTACGAACTCCAGCTTCACCTGTTCCTCCGGGTGTAGAGTCATTCCCTGGAGGTAGTCGAGATATGAATCACTAAAGTAAGGACAAGCCTCCTTCAGTCGTGTCCTCTCTTCGGGCTGGAGCTTCAAGGTCGACAACTCTAGACGTCAGTCAGGGCAGTCGTGGACATGAAGGGAGCATACGATTGACTTTCTCCTGTATCCAATCGAAACATGGTCGATTGAACAACATGTTCGAAGTCCTATTTGTGAACCTGATCGTTACTTCTGCATCGTAGAAATGATGTAGGACGGCATTTTGCATCGTCAGCTGTTTGTTCAGTGAGTGATGCATAGAGTGGCTGAAATTATTACCTTGTATAGATCTGTATCTAGGATACTGAACGGTATCTCTACCTCCTCCGCTGCTATTTCTAGGATGTTGGTCATGGTTATATGGTAAACTGTCTATGATACATTAAGAATCGAGTCCGGTTATCTAATCTAAATGGGGAATGCATGAATGATCAAACACTGAAGTGGGGGGACGAATTAGGGCGACTGCATAAAATACAGTGATGCCTCAGATGTGTATGCGGGCCATTTAGCCACCTGAGCCCCTCGGAAGATAATTAATGCCCCGCATGGATGAATCATTCTCGGATAAGACTCACGATGTGAGTTCAAGCACAGCCGCGTTCGGCCGCTTGTACGAGCACACGGATGCATCATTTCTTGGCTTGGCTCCGTCCTGCTCAATTCTCGAGTGCCGATCATTACACCGAGTCTGCGGCATGATCTATCGTTCTTCCAACTATACGATGAAATCGGCCGCTTTCCAATACCGGTGGGCAAATAGCAGCAGACTGTTATAGATCCACCGACAACTCTACTTTCTATCAAGCATTTATCAAGCATGGCAGAACAGTGGCTGATACCTCGAGGTGAACTTCTTGAACGACGCAAACGATACCGCGTGGCCGCGCTTCCCGGATGTAAGACCGGCGGTATTCATGCAGACGTATGGCTTCCAACTACTATGAACTCATCTGCATCGCCAATAGGTACGTGGCACAATCTTGACCCGCTGACCATGACAGTGGTTTTTGTCCACGGTGGTGGCTGGATGATGGGGGCGGCTCACGACATATCTTCAGCAGAGATCGAGTATTACAATGCTAAGGGCTTCATTGTGGTCTCTCTTGAATATCGACTGCTACCCCAGTAAGGCTTTGGTACCCAATCTCCAAGGTGTTAATTAACCGCCCACAGCGCAACACTGCGAGACATGCGCGAAGACCTGCTGACTGGGTATCGATGGATCCTTGAGGAACTCAACGCCAAGATCGACAATATCGCAAACATTTCGAGAGTATGTCTAACGGGTTGTAGTGCAGGGGGGACTTTGATTGTCTTTATGGTACGTCTCCACGACGCATACGTGAAGATGACAAGAAAGGCACTCGATATCGGAGCAGCCGGTCTCACCGTACCAAGGGCTATTGTCCCGGTTTTTGCAGTACTGGATTGGACTTTTGACCCAAAGGGAGTTGCCGCTGACGACGGCAAGTCTTCGGCGTCCATGGAGCTCCTGATGAGGCAACCGACGGAAACCTCTGCTAGTTTGTCGTGAGTCGGTTCCTGCTCAGTGCTTTGTTTCTTACATACAGCATCAGCTCACTCGACAACAAAATTCGTTGCGCTTTGGCGGATTCTGTACGTGCTCTGGCATTCAAGTACACATCCGGAGCTGACATTTAGCTCATCCATCAAGGCCGTTTGGTTGAGCTCCTTCTCACTGGCTGCACCGATAAGCGTGCTCCGATCGAATTGCTACACAAGGGTTTCCCGCCGACTTGTCTAGTTTCGGCAGGCAAAGACGAGCTCGTGCCAAAGCAGCAGACTCACGATTTCCACAAGGTTCTTGGGACCCTGGGGATCGATACCATGCTGGTAGAGTGGGCTCAGGGAGCTCATGCTTTCACCGCTGATGCAAGAAACGGTCCTGGAACTGAGTGTTGGGAAAATGTGATAAGGCCTGCCTGCGATTTTGCCATCACTAGGACGGCAGCTTAGGTGTCAGATAGATGCTCGTATATGTTCGGGTACACTCAGATAGATCTGTCTTATGTAGAGTGTTATCCTCTTTGGCGAGCCTACTCCCCAGTCGCACGTCGGCTGATATCCTGGGTCGACTTGTCAGAGACCTACCGTCTCCGTAATGACCTCAGACCTCGCTGGAAGCGATAGGCAATACGGTAGATGGCTTTATTCTCAACATGAGTTGACTGCAATATTCATTCTTCCTTCAAGTCTAGCAGTACTCATACCTATATGTATAGGCCGATCATGCCTAACCGTGGGACCCTTGGATATCATGAGGGAGAACCGAGGTCCGAACATGACACGATGTAGCCTGATGACAATGGAACAACCAAAGGCGCTCGTTACTGGAAAGGCACACAATCTTCCCATGTCGGTGGGGCGCATGCAGTGGCGGCGCGCTTTCGGGGTGGGTGCCCTACTACTGGGATTCCAGACCGACATCTCAACGGAATCAAGGAGATCGAGGCGGAAACGAAGGTGGTTTGACACTGCCAAATGATTAGTATAGATATCAGAAAGTATAGTGAATCAGTGCCAAGATAGTCGGCAGCGTTTGTGGGCATTCATTTCAGGTAGTGAGTCATGCGTGCCCCTTTGATCTTTCTGATCCCCTCAGCTCCTTCATTCGTGTCCTCTCCCTCGACGTGTTGCACTCATTTGACATTTCCAATGTCAGGGGATGCGCCACAATCGGCGGGATATTAAAAAGACCGCAGAAACCACCAGGCTGCTTTTACGCCGCACATCATGCCGGTCCCCCGGATACTGGCAGCCCGGAGCCGGATAACCGCAAGCTCCATTCGACGCTGGGTTAACATCCACTCTTTCTCTGCGTATCACGGATGGCCGAACAATCCCAAATAGGCCGCAACACCATATCGACAGACAACACAGGGGCAGGTACTGCCCTTGTGCCCGCTGACAACGAAGCGTGAGTGGACGGAAACGCGGCAGTACCGCAAATGCCGGATCAAGCTGAATATCCGTAGATGTGTTGAATGTCGCTCGCGAAAGGTAATGGCCGCTCTGCCATAGCGCTCGCTGACCAGTAGCGGAAATGCATCCGCAGTGAGAGCGATATCGCGTCCTGTAACCGCTGTATCTCCAATGGTATATCCTGTATCTACTCGCGAGCCAAGCCTGGGCGGAAGCGCAAACGACCGTGGTCAGCGTCACATCATGGGGCAAGTATTATGCTTAGTGGAGAGCCGGGTCCTGGCTCGTCTGCAGTAGTGCCGGAAATCATCTCACCTCCGGTGCAGTAAATAGTCTCGACTGCTGGAAAGAGCCCGTGATGACATGACAGAGGAGCACGGCAGCAGGAGATCCGCTCTGCAGGATCGGATTTTGCGGAACAACGGTCGCGAGTTCATGACTCCTCGAAGAATGTTTGGCATGCTGATAGAGCAGTGCCGACAATTCAATGCAGCGCAATGCAACAACTGGCAACTCATCACACCAACAGCCCATCTACCTCGATTTCACTCCGAACCCAAACGCCCAAATCAACGCCCAAGCAGCAGAAGAGCCGGGTTCGTCAACTCAGGCTCGTCTGCCGTACCTAGCCTCGGAAGGGTTCTCACTAAGAGGAGTGCTCAATGAAGCCTTCAGACATTCGCAGAATCGAGACCGAAACCATGATATCTCACCCGTTGCAGCTGGTCAAAGTCCCTGGGACGGGCCGGAGCCGGATCGGTCTCTGGCCGGATCACTTGCTCCTCCAGGCGACGCTACCAGGCGCCATAGATTTCAGATGCCCAGAATGGATCTATACTCGATTGGCGCCATATCCGAAGAAGACGTCAAGGACATTCTGCAATTGTGGGTATTGACATTTCTGCGAGACCTCCTAATTTTGTTGTGAGGCTGATTCAATCAGCTTCTTTTCCTTCATGAACCCCCTAATCGCGCTCCTGGATGAACAGCTGCACGGATTCCCCCAAGTCCTAGATAGGTCCAACCTTTTGTTCAGCGTCATTCTCGCTGTTTCCTCGCGAATCTGTCGGCCAGAGATATATTCCAGAGCTGCCTCCATCGTAAGCAATCTACTGTCGCTCGCTTTCGAGCAAAATTCCTCGAATATCGAAATTGTGCAGGCACTTTCGATCATGGTGTTCTGGCGCAATGTAGAAGATGATTCGGGCTGGAGGAGGACAGGCTATGCCATCCGCATGGCTTACGAATTGGGACTTCACCACATCAGGAGGACGAGCCTTCCAACGGGCCTCGGTGACTGCCGCGAGATCTTGGTCAGTTTTGCTGGACTTGGTCAGGTAGTGAAGCTAATGTCAGAATCGTGAACGGACTTGGATTCGTAAGCATACAATTTTTCGTACCTGAATATGACTGATTCGTGTAGAACTTTGCTGTATGTGACAAAACTCGCGGATGACTGAAACTGATTATATTAGGTGCCGATATCAAGTGAGCTCGAACTTCACGAAAGGTTGATCTACCTGACCGAATGAAGCTTTTCACTTCAATGTAGTTTACCCCAAATGATTGCCAACGACGGACTCACCGATCTCGGCTGGTGGTTTCGGGATCACAACGAGAGTCCATGCGAGTCAGAAGCGGTGCTGCAGCCATCTCTATTACTATTACGCATTGCTCGGTCGCACGCTGATCTGATTCGTCTCCAGACGAGAGGTGCGGAGCTCGGTGTACTCTTGGATCAAGTCGAGACACAGCACACGCAATGGCAATTGGATTGGATCGACCCTCATATCCGTAAGCGACCTGGAAGTGAGTGTATCTGACGGCAATAGCCAGTATCATGCCCATCACGTCAGCGCAGAAAGCAGTCATCACTCTCGCGTCACGGCACTTGACCTTCAAGATCAACGAGTTCCGGCTGGAGCTCGTCGAATCAGACTACGAAATACACTTTGCAAAGTGTCAAGATGCCGTCTTTGGCGTCATCAACGCCTTTCTTCAGCTGGATCAGCTGGGCATACTGCCTTACAGTCAGGACATGGTGTTCATCGGCGTCGTGTCTTGCGTGATCTGGCTATGGAATGTAGGTCTGGTTTAGAGCACGCCATATTCAATGCTGATCGTGAAAAGCGTATGAGGAATACCTCTCGGATCAAAAGGGACATCGTTTATGCACGAGTGCTAGAGGTGATGCACGCGGTGGATGGTATCAAGAGGGGGGCCACCGACATTGGAGCTCGTACTTCAAGGCTCCTGAGTCTCGTCTGTCAAGCGACCGAACCCAGCTCGCCCAGCGTGCTTCCGACGAGACCAGAAGGGAACGAGGCGTCAGCCGCCATGCCCGAACCCTTTGGTTTACCGAGACCGCAAGATCATCCGCAAAATACAGAGCTGGAGCTGAACGCTTTCATGCAGACCCATCTGATAACGCAAGATCTCGAATTCTGGAGCACCTGGTTCGAGACATGATATGATAAAACTTCTATGCATTGCAGTACCGCAAAGTAGTCGCAGATTGACACAGCGCCTGGGCACTCAGCGCCTGAACCTATTTTCGGTTTGATTGCGCAGAGCCGCGCAGAATCCTATATCTCGGGTTTTGCGTCGCCCTCACCAACACACACAGGTCGGGCATGTACGCATGATCAGCAGCCAAGATCGTAGCCAGCTTTTAATATGTACTGCGATGCACAGGTAGCTATGAGATCAGCAGGGCTCGTGGATTGAACCAGTTGAGGATACCCCATCAAGATTTTGGGACCTTCCGCACTGTCTGGCGTAAATACCACCACGTATATGGCATGAATGCATACATGACCTCATTTCGGAACACTTAATATCTACAAGCAATTCACATCACCGAACTTCTGCTGCCAAACCTAACCTACATGACTCGCTTCAGTCGGGCCATGTTTCTCCCCACACCGGCTTACGGCGCTTCTTCGGCGTCTTGGACTCTTGCAGCTTTTTTAGAAGCTTTGACGGGATTAGGTTGATCGTAAACCCAGTTCATCTCCTCCAGAGTACGCCCCTGACCTTCTATGCCCAAGAAGTACCACAGACAAGCTTCCACAACATCCCATATCGCGAAGAAGAGAATGTACTTCCATCCGATATTTTTAAGGGCAATCGGGCCAGCGAATTGGTTGAGGAAACCCATCAATCCCTGTATGATAGCTCCCAGCCCAAGTCCCTTGGCTCGCATCGTTGTTTCCAGTGCCTCAGCGGGGATGATGGCTTGTAGCGGCGCGTAGGAGAACATGATGGTAAAGGTGAACAGGAAATAGGTGGCAAGAGCTCCTTTGCCGAGTGCTGCCGGTAGTTCCAAGCCGTCGGCGATGAGCGAGGTAATCTTTGATTGGAGGCCAGCATTGATCGCTAGCCACATCGCTGCGACTGGGATATTTAGTACACTGTATCTTAACGGTATAGGCTATAGCTCACCTAAGGTGCCGATGATCAGTGGTTTTCGCCGAGACATGCGGTCAGAAAGGCAGGCTCCCGCCAGAGCGCCAACGGCCGAAATGACAGCGTATACCAGGTTATAGGCGAGTTGCATGACCACGCTTGTGACTCCTATTTTGGCATAGATGACCGTGTTGAAGTAGCCGAGACCATTTCCGGAGAATTGTCCAGTGACGGATATGAGGATAACTTGAAGGGTCCTCCATCGGGCATTACGAGTAGCAAACAGTGGTCGATCTGCGATTGTTCAGCTGGTACAAAGGGAATCGGTTCACTTTACTCACAATCCCACCAGACTTTGTCAGCCCCGCTGATCGAGATTTGTTCCCTGAACTCTGCGATCTCGAGGGCGACCAGTGGTGACTCGCTATCGCCGTCTCCGTGGTATTTGACAAGGAATGCGTATGCCTCCTCTTCTCGGCCGTTCGCTATCTGCCAGCGTGGCGACTCCGGGATGAAGAAGATGCAGAAGATCACTACGACGCAGGCGAATGACTGCAGAATAATCGGGAGTCGCCAAGACATATCACTTTTGATATAGTTGGTCCCATATGTTACGGCAGCGGCGGGAATGGAACCCCCGAACCAGCCACAATTGTATAATCCGGTGCACCTTCCTCTCCACTGAGGAGGTGCAATCTCCATAGAATAGGCCGGGGCGGCGACGCACATGATACAGATTCCGACTCCCAGCACGAAACGGCCAACGACGAATTGCGGAATGTGGAAGGCAGTAGCCGATATGACCGTACCAGCAATGATAACGCATGCACCAGAGAGCATGGCAATACGTCGTCCATATCGATCGGAAAGGACGGCGGCGGGTAATGAACCAACCATGAGACCACTTTGTGTCTGTAAGCAGTCATCATGAACTTGAGGCGCATTACTTACACGGTATACATCGAAGCGATCAACGAAACCTTAGGTCCGTCCGTTCCCGATTCGAAAGTGCTCTGAAAATATGGCATTGACAGTATGCCCGAAAACAGAGACCCGTCATATCCGTTCGCGACAGAGCATAGAAAGGCGACGAAAATGGCGAAGTAAAGTTGAATTGAGCTTTTGGACCACCTCTTTATCTGGCTAGTGTCGATTGCATCCGCCAGAGCAAGCTATGTGATCAGATATGTAAACGAAGAATGGTCTTACGTTTCTGATTTGGGTGATGTCCTCAGCGTGAAGGGTGTGCCCCTCATTGTGATCAAATTTCTCTTTCTCGACGGAATTGATTCTTGAGAGATCTGCCATCTCGTTATATGTCTGAGAATGTGTGGGGCCGAAGGGGTGAGTGGAGATGTGCAATGAATCCGGAACCCCGTACTTATATCTAGACAATGCGGACCATTGATTTAGGGCGGCGATCCTGCTATCCACCGCAATGCGGCGCTTTTCCGGCAACACGGCTGTAGTTTGACGCCGCGTGAGGCATTCTCTTTCACTCTGGGCGGCGTTCCACCGGAAAACCGGGAGAAGACAGCTTCGTTTTCGCGATCGAGCATATGCTTCTGCGGCGAGTTAGATACCCGTTGGGTACCCTGCGGCCCGAGACCACGGGCGGTGCATTTGGAAGGATATTGCCTATGTCAAAGTAGCGGCGTAATCATGCTATAGCAGATTCGGCAGCGGCACAATATCTCGCTCATGTCTTTATCGGAT